>OBUW01000516.1_pt1 | contig 19777 bp, 8 predicted proteins | sample 1475761 | NCBI WGS metagenome assembly OBUW01 (sample SAMEA2579908, study PRJEB22360) | human gut metagenome | biome: human gut; feature: human-associated habitat; material: faeces | place: Denmark | collected 2008/2010
ACTAACTAACACAAATTACAAATAACAATAACCTCCTTTCCTTTTTACTTTTACTCTTTTATTGTTTATTATTGTTTTAAGTTTTTTTTTTTTTTTTTCATTTTTCAGTTTTGTTTTGAATTCATTCCTTTTTTTGATTTCGAGTTCTCCAGAGTCTCCAGAGTCTCCTTTTCTTTTTTTTTTTGCAATATATAAATCATCATTAATATTCTCTTTGATTTTTTATCAATTTTAATTTTAATATTAATTTCTGATTATTATTATTATTATTATTATAATATATCATACTACTACTACTGTTACTTATCATTATATTATATATCCACTAGTTCTTCATTCATTCCTTCCTTCAATTTTCAACTCATTTCATATTTAGATTTCCCTTATTTTTGCTGCTAACAATTAACTACTACACATTTACATCTTCATTATGGTTTCTTCAATTGATTTACAAGCTTTAAAAGTATTTCTTAATGGTCCAATCACTCATGATATGATCCATAAGATTGTTGTTGCTACTTTACAAGTTATCCCTTGTGAAGACACCAAAAGTAAAACTTATACTTCATCTAATAATACTATTAAACAATTACCTTCATTAATGACATTTTTAACTAAATTAGTGAAATATACTAATGTTTATACTGGTACATTAATGGCAACATTAATTTATTTACAAAAATTGAAATCAAGATTACCTAAAAATGCTCATGGATTACCTTGTACTAGACATAGAATTTTATTGAGTTGTTTAATTTTATCATCTAAATTTCATAATGATTCATCACCTAAAAATAAACATTGGGCTAAATATACCGATGGATTATTTAATGTCAAAGATATTAATTTAATGGAAAGACAATTGATTTTCTTGTTGAATTGGGATTTAAAAGTTACTAATGAAGAAATGTGTCAATCTTTACAAAGCTTTTTGGAACCAATCAAAACTGATATTATTAAACAAGAAAAATTCCAAAAATATCTTCAACAAAAAAATCAAGAAACAAAACAAATGGCCAATGCTGCCGTTGCTGTATCCATTTCTGCTACAACTACTCCTGTCACTTTATCAAGATCAAGTACAAGTACCAGTACAAGTTCACTTGTTTCTTCAGCAAGCAGTTGTTCTGGTCGTTCTTCAAGATCTTCATCAATTTCCCCAGATCATTTATCACCAATGCATTATAGCAACACTAACAATAATCATTATCGTCAAGATTCATCAAGTTCTATTTCTTCTATTGGTTCAAATAATTCTCCAAGTAGTGTTTATTCAATAAGTCCAAAACATAATCATAAATCTATTATTACCAACAATAATAGCCACAACAACAACAATGGTGGTGGTAGTGGTGTTTGTCAAATCATTGATCCAATAATTGAATTGACGGCACAAAAAGAAGAATTAGAATTGAAAAATTTCTTATCAAGAAAATTTGGTACCACCACCACAACAACAACAACCACTAGTACTGGTAATAACAATTATGGATATGCTTATCATGCAGCTTATGGTTATAATGTTGCCAATAACTTTTAATGATACCCCTCACACGACTACATTTTTTTTAACGTCAATGATACAAATCCCCCCCATGAAAGACAATACATATAAAACAACAACACATTCTAAATTGTGACAGTTGTGTTTGTATTTGTCTTAATGATTACGCTCGTTTTTTAGTTCCACAAGTATTTACAAGTATTTACAAGTATTACTTTATTTCAATTCTACAATTATCACTTTTTTTTTTCCAAATATTTCTTTTTAGGGTTTATAGATCTTTTTTTTCTTTTATTTGTATATATCTAATATTATTAAGTATTATTAGTTACTTGTATCTACAAAAATTTGTAATGACGTGATGTTGTTTGATATTGGGTTATGAACTTGTCAGAAATATGTTATAAATTTGACACCCAAATATTTTTTTTTTTTGACGACGATGAAACTAATCAACTCGACTAAAAAAATTCATAGTTTCAGGTAAATAATTTTCAACTTATCGTCTGTTTGAGGTTTAAAATTTGTTAAATTTTGAAACAGGTTATGATTACTATGCGGGGGGGGGACTACAAACCTACCTGGTTAAAATTTGTTTTATAAACCAACCACATCAACCCCACCAACATAACTAACAAACGTCCTCTCCTACTCTTTATTGTTGTTGTGCCAGACGACTCCAGAAGTATAAGTCTACCATTACCCCCATGTTTGTCGTCTTTTGTAACGTGGTTTGGAAGTGTTATTTAAATTGCCGATAATCGGGAGGAAGAAGAAAAGAAACTTGCACAATAAAAATGCCCACAACTAACCTTCCATCACTTAGTCATCATCAATATATAAAAGAGGTTTAATGTAAGAAAATCCTAGTACAACTACAGTAACAAGTCAAATCTAGAATCCAATGCTTAAAAAAATGATGATAGCTGCAAAAAAAAAAAAAAATTTATAGCAACAAAATGCAACTATTTGATTGGAGTGAGGAGGAGGAGTGTTTTTTTTTTACAAAAAACTGGTCGTGCACAAAGTCCAAAAACTCCACACTATCAAATCAATCAATCAATCAGTGTAAATTGAGGTCGTGTGTTGTGGTAATAAATTGAATTGAATTGAATTGAAATGAATGAGCATTTTGCTTTTGCCTTTGTTTGTTTGGTGATTTTTTATAGATTTTTTTAAAAAAGGGTGTTTGAGTGTGTGTGTGTGTAAGTGAGTTTCTAATCATTATCATTCTTTTTGCTTTTAATCTGATCTTGATTAGATTAACAACAGTTCATATTCATATTGATTTATTATTGAATCACCCTTTTATATCTATATATACTTATTTATTTATTTATTTATTTAAGGAGATAACTCCCGAGCTATTAGTTTTGGTATATTGCATTTTAAACTCATACATTCAACATCAGCATCATCAGCATCTTCATTATATATACACTTAGTCATGTATGGATTACGATCATCAGTTAAGAATTTATTAAAACATCGGTATTATTACTTGGGTGGTGGTGGTTCCTCTTATAGAATCAATCAACGATCATTTCATCAAAATAGAATTCTACGAAAAGATGAGAAAACTAAAGAATTACTTAAAAATCTTGGATTAAATTTACAAAAAGGTACAATTAATAGATCAAATAAAACCAAAGACAATAACAACAATAAGAGTGGATCATCTGTTAAAAATGAAAAGACAAATGATAATGGGGATGAAAATGAGGGAAATGAGGGAAATGTTACGAGAATAAATGAAAATGATAATGGAGATGATGATAAAACTGATAATCAGTTGGTTAGTACTGTTACAGATATACCACCTGATTCAAAAGAAATTGAAACTAAATCAACTAAATCAAATGATAATAATAATAATAATAATAATAGCAATACCATCAAGACAAATTCACATGGGAATAATAACCTGACAGCTTCAAATGGTATTAATAATAAGAAAATATCTTCTGAACCAAACAAGAATAAGAAACTGATGACACCAACAAAACCTGGGAAATTGGGGAAACCAGGGAAACTAAATAAAATTAAACCATCCAATGTTGATGAAAATATTGTTCATGAACAACTTGAAAATGCTTTTGTTACAGTTGCATTAATGACCAATAAAGAATTTTTAGAACAAATTGCATTAGATGGAAGAAATTTCCCATTCAAACATTTTAAATCAGATTATTTGATTGATCGTCAAGAAATATTACGACAAATACCCGATATGATAAACATTTTTAATAAACAAGATATGAAAAAAATTGAACAAATTTATCAAAATTTATCAAAATTAGATCAAGATAAATCTATGCATTTACAATTTTTAAAACAATCATTTATAGATTATAAAAATGATTTATTATATTTAGATCAATTTTTAAGAGGGATAAATCTGAAATTTAAACAATATCGTCGTGGTGAAGTTCGATATTTTTTCGTTTATCCAACAGTTTTTGAACATGTTCATGATAAAATTTTACATCAATATAATGTTGTTGGATTTGATCGAAGTTTATTTGGAATGCCCTTGGATAAACAATTGGATAAACTTGTTTTACCACGTGAATTTATTCAAGATTTACCACAATTTGATAACATTATTGAATTGAATAAAATTGATGCATCATTAGGATTTAAACTTGTTGAAGAACAACAATTTGGGAAATTGATTGATTCACTTTGGGATCCTCGAATGGTTAAACCTTTGAAAGAATTACAAAAAGAATATAAAGAAAGACTCAATGAACAGAAGAAGGATAAAAATCAGCAACTTGAGAAGCAGTTACAACCACCATTGAAATCTAAAGATGATACTATTAATGGGAAACAACCGGATAAGAAATTTATTGTTATAAAGAAAGGTGGTTATAGACAAATTAAATTAAAAGAATCAAGTTTACAATATAGTCCAGTGATAAGAAGAATTGAAGAAGAAATTGAATTAATGATTAATGATTTAAATAAACAAATTAAAACCACTTTAGAATCAGATAATATTAAAGTATTAATCCCCAATGAAAATGAAAATGAAAATGAAAATGAAAATAAAAATGATAAAGAGACAATCACCACTTTCACTTCACCTACTGGTTTTCAACCCACCTCACGGATTAAGACTAATTTTTATGAAATTGTATTTAAAGAAAAAATTTATCAAGGTTATTTAGTTTCCGTTGAACGATTAATTCTGAAAAATTTCAATATATTACCAAATTATGCATTATTATATCATAAAATCAATTATCCACCATTAATTAAACGAAAATTATTAAATCATATTTTCAAAATTTTTTTAATTAATATTGATGAAAAATTCAATTATTTACAAAAAATTAAATATTTAACTCAAAGACAACAAATTGAATTTCATAAAAAATTGATTAAACAAATTAAATATATTATAAGATTTAAATTATTAAGATATTTTGATAATAATACTTTGAATCAAACTACAAATTCCCTTAAATTAAATAATCTAAATGTTTTCCACCACGAAGAAGAAGAAGAGGTGGAAAGGTATGATAATAATTTTGATAAGTCAAAACAAAGACAAAGAAAAACGTTTGGTGGAGCTCATGCAGTGATTTTTAATCCATATACTGATAATTGTTTTAAAAGAATTTATTGGATTTCTTCACCATATCCATCATCAATTATAAAACGACAAAATATGAATTTAAAACGTAAATTCACTAAAATAAAATTCAAAACAATTGATGAACGTTATATCACCACTACTATTGCATAAATCGAAACAAATCTTTCAAAGTATATATTTATATTTAAAAGTATCTTCAATAAATCGGATAAATTTGGTCAAGAAGTTGTTACCGTAGATTTTATAAGGATTGAAATGCATTCCGTAATTAAGCTCTTGAAAGTAATTAATATTCTTGTATGCATTGACCTTCATCTGAGGATTCATATATAATTAGATTATTTAACTTGCTGACTCTTACTAAGTTATATTAATAAGTATTTTATACTTGGCTAGAGTAAATAACCAACGTATTGGTGTTCCAAAGTTGGCTCCTCCTTCTTTTTTTCTGTTGGTCGATTATACACTACCATCACCAATTAATTCAATTCCAACTCTCCTTTTCAAAAAAAAAAAAAAACAAATTGAATCTGAAAATTTTTCTAATCCATTAAATAAACCACATAATCAATTAATCTTTTTATATATCTAAATTACCAACATCATCAAGAAGTATAGATTCTATACTTTATTATAACCATATATACCCACTACACATATAATACGCCTACCCCCTCCTCCCCCTCCCCCTAGTAATGCCATTTAAAAAAGTTGGGCCACCACCGAAAAATCTTCCACCATTACCAAGATTAAAAGTTCGTAAACCAGTGATTGGTAAATCTACAAATCAATGTTTTGTATTTATGTCATCATTATTGAATTGTTGGGCATCTAATGGTGAAGGAAATCAAATATGTAATGGATTTGAAACCGATTTAAAACAATGTATGGAAACTTTTAAACCACAACAAGAATCTTTATCAACGATAAATTATCATGCTCAAAGATTATATCCTAAATTAAGAGGCAAAGTTCATGATTAAAGAGGGAGATGAGAAAAATTAAATTATTGAATGTATTCACGTGTATATAGATGATTGATAACAATAATAATAATAATATAAAAACCAAGTTTACGGCATATAATGTAATGTAGTAAATCTAATTAATATCTAAACATTAATGATATAATTACATATAAACGTTCTAATGTAAAAATAATTTTAAAAACTTTGAAAATCCCCATTTCTTTTTTTTTGTTTATTTGAAGACTTTACCATCAGCGATTTCTCTCTTTTCACCATTAACAACAACTGGTTCATCCCAAGCAAACATATTGTTAATGAATTTTTTATCATCTTCATTAGATCCATCCAATTTAGTAAATTCATAAGATTCCCAATCTGGAGCAACATCAAAAGCTGGAACATAATCTTGACCTCTAACCAAGAAAGCACCAGTGATACCATTATTGTTGTTTTCACCATAAACAACCATACAACCAAACATATATTTAGTAGAAGCAGATAATCTGTTAAAGAATCCACCAACTAAATTGTTGGACATGAAAGTTAAAGTCAATTCATCATTATATTTATAATCAACTTTCCATAATGACCATTCTTCTGGATCATATTGATTTTTCCAAAACCATGGAATGGCAACTTCTCTAGTTTCTTCATTAGAATAAGTTCTCTTCCATTCATCTAATGGATTCTTTGGTTTACCTAAAGCTTCCAATGGATGTTTTGGTTTTGGAGCAGCAGCTGGTTCTTCAGAAGCAGAAGTAGCAGCAGCTGGAGTTTCCTTTTTCTTTGGAGCAGCAGATTCAGCTTTTGGAGTAGCATCTTTCTTTTTTTCTTTCTTTGGTGGAACAAAAGCTAATTGTTGTTCTGGGAATTTAAGATCTTTAAATTGACCTTGGAAAATTTCATTTTGGGAAACAGTTTTAACCCATCTAGCAATACTTGGATATTTAGTTAAAAATGGTTTACCAAAAACAGTAGCAACAGCACCAATAACAACTTTAACAGCAAATAAATCAGCATAAGAAATTCTTTCACCAACTAAATAAGTGAAATCATGTAATCTTTTTTCTAAAATTTCACCAATAGTGTTAAAAATTTTCAAATTTTCATCAACTTCTTTTTTATTATATGGGAATCTACCATTTAATCTGAAATAAGCTGCAGCCCAAGAAATAACACCTTCTTGATTCAATAAGGAAACATATTTAATAATATTAGCATATTCTTGATTGTTTTTACCTAATAATTTTTGATTTGGAATTAATGATAGAAAATAATTGGAAATAGCAATGGTTTCAGTTAATTGGAAACCTTTAGCACCAACAAAAGCTGGAGTTTTACCTAATGGGAATTTCTTGATGAAAGATTCAGATTGAGTATTAGCATCGATTTCAATGTCTAATTTGAAATATTTAATAAGATCAACTAAAATTGAAGATCTTGGAGAAATCTCCATAATATATAAAGTGCCTTGAGACATGGTTGTGGTGAAGGTAATGATGATGATAATGGAAAAAGAAGAAAGTGAAAAATTTCCAAACAAGAAAATTTTTTTTTTTTGTTCCTTTTCTTTCCTTTCCTTTGCGTTTGGTTAAGAGATTTGTGAAAGATTTCTCAACATCCATCCATCCATCCATCAATCGATCATTAAATAAATTTCCTTTTTCATTTGGGCACAATGTCGTTAAAAATTGTTTTCCCGAATTAGCTGCGAAAAAAAAAAGGGGAGAACATCAAAGTCCGAACAACAAACAACAATAAAACCTTAATTGTCTTCTTTGACCATTGAATTAGAGAATTCATTAGCAATTATACAATTTGATTTAGTGTAGAATTCTAATTCACTGTAAACAGTTATTTTATTTTGGAAATTTCTTAACATTAATATATAATAACTAACTACCAATCAATCTTCTGAACCAGGATAAGTCAATTGCTGTTGAGGAAACTTTATATCTTTATATTGACCTCGGAAAAATTTATGATTAGATGCTCTTTTAAACCATTTAGCAAAATTGGGATATTTTTCCAAATATGGCTCACCTAACAATGTATATAAAGCAATTCCAAATAATTTAACACCATATAAATCAGCATAAGAAATCTTGTCCCCAACTAAATAGCCACTAATCCTATCATTAGCTAATCTATTATCAAGAATTTGGCCAATAATATCTAACGTGATCAAATTCTCATCAATAATTTCTTTATTATAAGGTAATCTTCCTGATAATCTGAAAAAGGCACCAACCCAAGACATAGCACCTTCTTGATTCAACATTGAAAGAAATCTAATTATACTAGCAAATTCTTGATCATTATCACCTAATAAATCATGATTAGGAATCATTGATAAAAAATAAATACCAATGGCTATTGTTTCAGTTAATTGGAATCCATCATTACCTATAAATGTTGGAGTTTTACGTAATGGGAATAGTTTAATAAATGATTCCGATTCAGTATCAGTAGAGATTTCAATATCTAATTTATAATATTTGATAAGATCAGTTAAAATAGAAGATCTTGGTGAAAGTTTTAATACATATAAAATACCTTGAGACATGGTTGAAAAATGGCAACAACTGAAAAAAAATTAAACACACTTCTATTCTATCGGGGGTTTGTAAAAATAAGATGTTCTTTTTAATTTGGGTAATCACAATTTGAAAAACAGAGACTTAGCAGGTTGGTTTTATACTATTCAAATTCAAAAAAGGGATAACAAACTTAATATTTTGGATTTTGATAAAAACGTGGTTATTAATAATATCTTTGAACTCCACTTTTTTGCCATTAAGAAGATCATATGTGAAGTGAAGCTAGAATTATTCCCCTCTTCCTCTTTAGTTGTATAATATCCATCGTATAGCACTCTGGATTTTTGCTCAATAAAAGTATCTTGAATCTCGTAAAATAATTGGAGAGGCACAGGGTACACCGAGGTGTTTCAAACAGAGAAATAACAAAAATAATTAATCAAAAAATGGTATGAAAGTGCGGCGGTGTTAACCCACGCCTCAACCAGAACCGAACAGACGAGAAAATCTCCTATATATATTTTCTCGTTCACAAGGTCAAAGGCGATTACCCACCACCCCTTACTCCGTAGAAAGTAAGTAACACCGGTAGGCGTAAATGCCTAGCACGATCACGTGACCACAGCGGTCTTGGCAGTGGTATACAAACCAACTTACATAAAACCTACTTCTTGCAAGTCGTGCATCAAGTAGAAATCGAACAATAATAATCATATTTACACTACTTTTGACAATCGGAGATATCAATAAACCCGGAGTAAATAAACTACTACTTACGAATATGAGACTAAACGTGTCTCTAAAATAATTCCTTATAGACTAGTTATCTGTATCAGAATAATAATAATACACATGGTTGTTTTCTATATAGTAATGATATCTGACATACATGAAGATCACCTCGGATCAACGAGTTCCTTATATTGTTTCGCTTATAACTCCTTACATAACCACCCAATTAATTAATTTCTCCGCCCTCCAAAGCTTTTCAAGTGAATAACTTAGCTATAACTATAAAAGCTAAAATTCAACTACAAAATAAACTCTACTAAAATTATAATAGATTGAGGGTTTTCTTCCAAATATCGTTTTAGCTTCCACAACATAACTTGAATATCCTGTTCCAACTATCTCCATTTGAAATCGCCGTAAACACACATATGCTCTTATTCTTTCCTTGAAAAAGTGAATACCATCTAGTGCTGGTGCGGATTATCGAGATTAGTTGCCCTCTTTCTTTTTCCGGGTCGTGTCCCTTACATTACTCCCTTTATTTACTTGTTTATTTACTTGTTTATTTATTAGTGTAGTGTAGTGTAGTGTGTCTGTTTCATTTTTTTCTTTTTTTCGGTGGTGGTGGTTAAACAATGTCTTCTTTCTTCTACTTCTTTAATGGGTGAGTTGCCATTTTCATTTTCATTTGAAATTAAATTATCCCTTCTTACTTTCAACCTTCTTTCTTCTTTCTTGTTTATAATCTTAACTTAATTCTTTCATTAAAGCTTATTTCATTCATTAATATTACTATTACCACTGGTGTTGCCATTTTTTATTACTTTTATAACCATTCATCATCGACTCACAGTCTATCTAATCTCGGCTAAACATCTAACAAAAAAAAATGTACACCTCAGGTTCAGCACTATCACTACTACTACTAACATGTTTCATTCAGCCCACTTATTCAACGTTTGTGGGTACTCAGAATTGTAATTCTGATATAATAGACTGCAAACTACGACTACTTATTACTGATGTTGCCCTAGATAAGGAAAAGAAGAAACTAAAATTTTTCATAAATTCTCAAGTAGCCAATTTTGATCCAAATTCAACCGATGACGACACCAGTATAATAATTAATGATGTGAATACTACAACTAATAAATACACTACTTTACATGTTGAAATTGGATTTATGGATAAAATAATTGTTAAAGAGAATGTTCGATTCTGCGACATGATTGCCGTCAAAAATACAACGGCTTTCCAATCCAGTCCCCGTTTTATTCATGATACTGCTAATAATAATAATTTTACTAAAATTCCTCATACGAACAAGAATTATGAATCTTTTGAGTTGTTATCAGCTGTGCTCAAGACACCAAACAACCCAGAAGATGATGATGGTTTAAGTACCAAGCCACCATTATCATTTCAGGACCATGTTTTTAACCATACATTGGCAACAAGTAATACTACAGTTGATAGAATTTTCAGTAATTCCACTGGTCATTTAGTTCAATGTCCATTGTATTACAATGACTCGATTGTATTATATTACGAAGTTGATGTCAATGACCACTTTCATAAGTTGGGGTCGTACAGTGTCCTATTTAAGGTCATTTCCAATGAAGAGGATTCTAAAGTTATTGGTTGCAGTAAAGCTTATGTGACTCCAGTGCAACCAAAAGTGATTAGTAATGTCGTTGCGTATGGTGTGTTGGTATTATTAATGGTGACATTATTATTGAATGTTATTACCCTAATGTATTCAACATACCAGGAATCTTCAAATCCTTTTTTGTTCAAAGCATCGGCTATTTGTAATGAAGAATTGTTGAAACAAGTAGATACAACATTACCGGGTATTTTCACGTATTTACAGTATGCTCTTTTTATGGGAGGTTTAGACTTGGCATATCCAGGGTTCTTCCAACCAATACTTGGTCAAATCAAATGGTGTGCATTGATTGGGTTCTCCCCTGTTTTCAAGAATGAACATCATTCATATAACCATAGTGACAATGTTTATTACACTTTAGAAACTGGGGGTTTACCAAACTTAACTAGGTATATTTCAAATGACCTTATAATTAATAATTGGGCCAACTTTATAGTGACATTCATTGTTGTAATAGTTATGCACGTTGTCCTGAGTCAACTTTTCATAATGTCGAAATTATTATTGGACAAGCTTGACTTGGGGAATTCCCGTTCTAAGAAGCTGTTTGTGAGAGGCGGTGATTTTAATGGGTTTTCAATTTTTTCTAAAAAAAATTTTTATCTTATTTTAGGACAAGTTTTGCATTTGTTCTTATTAGTATTTGCCATGCCCTTTCTAATTTTATCATCTTTCCAATTTTTAGCAGCCAGTGATATTCTGGGGAAACGTCGTTTTGGTACAAATTATGCTCAATTGCGGGAAGATGCTTATTCGATGGTCGTCCCGTATAATGAATTGTGTATCCCATCCAGTATTTTCTCCTTTGCCACTAAAATAGGCGATGGGGGCGAATACTCACCATCAAAGTACCCTCCAATTTTTGATTCCGGACATATGAGGCATAATACTGAAAGGCGAAATTATGTATCTTCACAGTTGTCTCAAGATAGAATGTATTTACACCCTAATGATAATGCCACACTATTTCATAACACGCACCGTATTGGTAATTATACTCAAAAAGTGGATCCCAGTTATATGAGAATATCAGAACCTTGTTTAGTCTTTTCAGGGATTTTGCTTGCTTTATGGGTCATTTTATGTTTATATTTTGCTTTCCATTATTTGGTATCGATAAAACGATATTTTCGAATCAAGCAATCATCTAATATTTCTCGATTATATACATCATTGAGAACAATTTTGATTTGGGGCTATTTATATGTTGAATATAGACCAGAACGAGTCGAATATGCTCTTTATGAGTTTTTCACGATGTTTTTCAAACTGATGGTAATAGGGTTATTACAACGTCATGGTATTGCTCAAGTTGTATGTTTGACATTAATTTCAATATTGGATTTGATAGTATTATTTACAATCCATCCTCATTATGTGAAAATATCGTGGTGGTCACTGAAATTGATGTTTCCCGTTGCTAGATTTTTGACTGCCGTTTTGTGTATTGCATTCATTCGTGATTTAGAATTAAGTGTGACGTCAAAACTTTATGTTGCTTATGCACAGTTGTTAATTCATACCATTGTTGGGATTTTGTTTTGTATACAGTTGTTTTATTGGTTTACCAGAACAATGATTTCTATTTTCCAAAATCTGAAAAATAATCAAACAAACAATGACGATGTAAACCAACTGTTGACAGTTTACGATAGTCTTGATGATTTCCAACAACAATTTGACTACAAACCATTGCAACCTTTACCAACGTATCAAATATATTCTGCGGCTACAGCAATAACAACAACACCGTTATCAATAATTGATCAAATGGAAAATCCATTCATTTTTGGACAAAGTAGTGGTAGTTGTATTATGAAGCAAAACGGGGCACGTAATAAAACGAACGCAGGTAAGGCCAATAAAGATAAAGATGAAATGGAACAACAAGAAGAGGAAGAGTATTTGGATGCTAATTATTATTATAGAAGCAGAAGTGAACAAGTTTCGAAAAATATTGTTGATCATGAATTACAGACTCATTCATCTAATAATAGTGATGTAACTAGTTTTGAACAACTACAATATGAATCAAATATGAGAAAATTAAAGAACGATTATAAAGTACGTGAAGGAGATTATATTTATCGGAAATATTTCACTGATGATTCAATAGATCCTGAAATTAAAGAACTTTGGGAAAGCAGAAAGAATAATAACAACAAGATGGTGATAGAGAAAGTACAACAGCAAAAGCAACAAAAACAGAAACAGAAACGACAGCAAGTGTATCATGGTCAAAGTACTCATGACTCTCTGCGTATATCTAATTCAATTATTGATAAAGTCAAACATGTTTTCCATAATAATACTAATAGAAGACATACACGGAAAACAGGAGCAAATCAAAATGCTGTTGAATTACAAAGATTTGAAGTCGATAGACCGAAGAAATTGATTGTTAAAACAGTGGATCAAATAAAACAAGAACAACAGAAACAAAAAGATGATTTGTTACTGAATAATACAACTAAATCATTATCAACTCTGCATTTAATCTAATTTTAATTCTATTTTTTTTTTATTATTGGTTAATTATTTTTATCGGATTTATAAATATGATAAATGATTTTAGTTCTTTCAAATAATATTTTTATAATAATTTTAATACATTTAGTTTATATATACTATAATGATTTTCCTAAAAAAGAATACGTTATGGTGAATAACTTCCGATTTTTGATTGTATTCACCAAAGGTAAGAAGTTATAGTCATCCAGATTCTGTCAGATAAGTCCTAATCCCTCTTATCTAAAACTTCACTGTCATTGAACCAGCCAGAAGCTCTCATAAGCAATTGTTATACCCAAACGAAATCTTCTAGGACAGATTAGACTGGTTTTTTTTTTATTTTTTTGTGTTTCATCGATAATGAAAAAGATGGATTCTATGCAACAATATTTACTCTTGAAGATATTTCTTTGAATTTCAATCTATTTGATTCATAGAATAGCATGCATTTATAACTTAGTTCTACTTCCATATTGCAATTTGGAAAATGACAGTATATCACTATATATTTACAATATATAAACTCTACCTAATTCTTTGATTTTTTATTATTAGTTTCACTAACTCCATTTGTATCATTATTTCTTTTCTTCAAAATATTTTTATTTAATTTAACATCATTGATTATTTTAAAATCTTTAATTGTTGAACTACATTTTTCTAATGATTGATATTCTGATTTCAATACCACCTCAGCCATATAGATTCTAATGGAATTAATAGTTTCATCTTCACTATTAGCAGCAGCAACATTACCATTGAATGGTTGTTTGGCAATGTCAGGATATTGACTCATTCTAGCATTTATTATCGATTGATAAATTTCAAAACATTTTGAGGTGATTTTCTTCAGTTCAATTAATTGATAAATTTTATTAAAGATTCTATTGATTAAATTTTGATCGATTTCAAATTCCTTTTTCTTGTCGGTGTCTTTTTCTTGTTGTTGTTGTTGTTCATATTGATAAACTACTAATATTGTGGACAATACCTGTATTAAGAATACTAATTCAATTATAACATCTCCAGAATTGAAACAATCATAAGAATCCAAAATCAATTCTTCAGCTTCATCTTCTTCTAATCCATCCTGTTCAATTGATTTTTTGATTTGTAATTGATTGATGAGTTGTAACAATTCATCAAACTTTTGTTTTGTCATGAATGTATCGCCATTAGATTTGTTTTTATTTGTAGATAATTTGTTGAATTGATCAATGAAAACTGATTTTATCGTTGATAATGGGATTTCACCAAAATCATATTTGGACCCATTCAATTCCACATATCCATATCGTCTTAGAAGTTCCAGGTTTGGATGATCAGAATAAGTATTGTATACTTGTTCACCTTTTGCAATTGGTTTTATACATGTCATGATTAATTGATCAGTAGAATATATCAAGATTGCATTATTTAAATGAGTGTCAGCATTCAAAGTGTCAGCAAATGGAACCATCGATTTATAATATTCATTATCTTCCTCTTCATCGTCATCGTCATCTTCTTTGTCTTCGTCTTCTTCCTCATCTTCTTCGTCATTGCCTTTCTCGTTCGTTCCATTTTTAGTCATCTTTTTGGACTTGGGTACTTCAACATCAAATGAATATGACATAATTATAGTGGCAACTTTATTATATTCTTCAAATGTCAAGGGACTAGACTTAAATTCTTCAACCCCTGACAAATCTTGGTTTATAATCGATATAATTTGGTTATACATATTCAAATTATTCTCTTTACCAATCCGATCTAATATACATGAGGGTTGTAAATGATTTAACTCTTCATCATTCCAGTAAATTAATTGATTAAATTGATCGGGCAAAATATTCAAATATTCATACCAAAAACTTCTATTATGGTTATCATTATTATCACTGGGGTTAAATTTAAATTTTATTTCAAAACCCAATACAATGATTAATCCGATCCATTGATCTAATACTCTTAATTTTTTCAAAACCAGGGGATACAGTTTAATCAATGAGTTATTATCAATATTTAATACAATAGAACGTGGCAATTTAAATATCATTTCATCAGGGTTAATGTCTTCCAAAGCAATTATTCCTCGGCCTTGATTGGTATCACAATAATCGTGAATTGCTATTTTAGGGGAAATTTCAACGTTGTTTTTGATCAACCAATCTTGAAATAATTTTGATTTCTCATTGAATTCATCCATGATGTATGTTCGTGGGGATCTATTAATCTAAGTCTGTGTAAGTATGAATAACTCTTGGGAGAGATTATTGAGTTAATGTGTAATTAAAAGATGGATGAGATGTGCAAAAAAAAGAAGAAAAAAAAAATCGAAAAGAAATTTTTTTTTCTCCGAAAACTCTTTTTTTAAGCGGCTGCGTTATTTAGTGTAAATTAAGGGGCGTTTTCTAAATCTTGTTGATGTATGCCTATAATTCTTGTGAAGCGACTTCAAATAATGGAAAAGTTGATTTGTTTCACCCTAGTTTGTGACAATAGTTGCTTATCAAACAAAGAATATAACAGTGACCAATCTATCGAGGAACGAAAGAAAGAAAGTTAAAGAGTATTCGTTTTCTTTTTGAAATCTATTTTGGAAAACCTTACGACTTCTTTTAGCCTATTTATATGGTTTATCAGTTCTTCTTTATCTTTACTATTAATTAAAGTTTAAAATTGTGGAAACAAGAAATTAAACTTGGTGAAATTGTAACCACTGCCTCGTTATGAGAGATCATTAATAACAATCACAACTTTTCAATCATCGTCATCGTCATCATCATCTATTGAATGATCTCCAGTATAAGTTGATTGAGACATACTTCCGTAGACCAAATTTCATAAATGGAACTAGTTTTTCGGAAATGTAACTCACATAATTTTGGCAAACAACCAGACGATGATATCAAATAATACTTTGTATTGCTTGGTTTGCCATTTTTCCATATTTCAAATAATCCTAGTAGATAATTTTACCGTACTGAATCCATTGGACACTGAGTTTGTATTTGAAAGAGAAAAAGGAACGAGGAGATAGTGTATTGATCCAGTTTGAAAGCAATAAAATGAAGAGGTCAAAATTGAATCGCAACTCTTGAAATTTAGTTTGGTGGGAAAAAATCGCTAGTTCTTGCCATTTGATAAAGCTAGTTCTACAATGCCTTTGTTACTAAATGTGCTGAAATGCCTTTAATGGGTACGTATATCCACGAGTAATTTTAAAAACAACCCATACCCTGTCCAGCACTGAACCTCGTCCACATCTAATTGGAGTTTAGTAATTGAAAGTTCTGATCTTTGACCGAGGCATTTTTTTTTGCAGACAAATCAAGAAACAAAAATAAATGGAAACTTTTGTTGAGCTACCATCAAAGTATTCTGTGTCTTCGGGTAAGACCGTTTAGCGGAATTGTAAGAGTTATAGTTCTTATAGCTTATGGACAATCTCTTTAAATTTATGCTCTTATGAAACTACACACGAAACAATAAAAACGTATCTATACAGAAAGCAACTCAAAAGGATCTCTTACTAACATAAAATACTCATAACCAACAACAATAACAATTGAAAAAGAAATACTTCAAACTTTAATTTGGCTTAAGCAGTTTTAAGCTTTTCTCTTGGTAATTGGTTTTGTCATTTAATTATGGTTTATGACCACTAGCAATTAATTAATACGCATACTCATTTATCACTGTCGGAAATATGGTCAAACTCAATAATCTCGGAAAAATGAACAAAATCTGCAACTATACCCTGAATTGATTATTTATTCAAATAAACTTTAAATCCATATTGTCTTTTAAAGGAAAAGGCCGATTTTCTATCTTTTTTTTTTGGTATACCTCGGTTCTTGCGGATTTCGCCGAAAGCTAAAACACTCATAACACTTTAATAACAGGAATCATGGAAATTGATGAACAGACAATCATAGTAGTTACACTAAGAATAAAACCAAAGAGACAATCTATGACTTTGGTTTACATTCATTTTCTGCCAATTGTTTAACATATACACGACTAGGAGTTTTGGAATTTTCACTTTCACTTAATCTACGTCTTCGTTTATAATTATCATCACTAGTAGCCACTACCATTAAATTATCTTGACGATTGATTTTCAATTTAACGATACTTTCCGGTTCATTTTCCGCTGATAAAAATCTTGGATATTGTCTCATTCGTTTCCTCTTTTTACAATCCCATAAACATACATACCCATCAGATCCTGCCGTAAATAAAGTTCCATATTTATGATTAAAGTCCAAGGAGTTTACCGGATACACTAAATCACCTGCTGATTCAGGGTTAGGATCAGGGTGACGATGGCATTTGAATGTAAATCGATTTTGTAATTGAAATTGAGGATCAGGATTGAAATATTCCATTGATACACGACCGTCAATAGTAGACAAAGCAAATCCTTGATTATCCGGGAAAGTTTTCAAATCTTTAATTTGATATTTTAATCCAACTTGTCTTGTTTCCAATGGATGGTGTAAATTCTTGAAATCATAAATTTCAATGATATTATTTTGTAAACCCAATATCAAATATTGATCGCTGGTGTCCATAGTGAATATTTTCCGTTGATTATGGAAAGTTTGTGGACTTAATTTCTGTTGTTGTCTTTGAGACTGACGGGTATCAATAAGTTGCAATTTACCATTGAATGATGAAGCGACAATGCTACTACTATTTTGCCCACTAATATTGACATTTTTTAAATTATTGATCCCGCTATCAATTTCATTATTGTCATCAACGGCATCACCAATATTATCGCCTAATTTACCATTTTCAAAATCCAATTCTCGTATTGATCCATCCAACAATCCAACAAGAGGTGACACGTTCTGTTTGTTGTCATATAATAAACATAATGGAATGTCCGGAGTAGTAAATGTATTGATTGGTTGTAAATGTGGGGGTTGATGTTCATGGAGTAACGAATCACATGAAAATAGTAAAATCTCACTATTCCAATTGTTTACCAATAACCGATGTTGATCAGTATTGTCCATAAAACATACATCTGAAATTATATCTAGATTCTTCGGAGTTTGTAATTCAACAAATGGAGTAGTCATGATGCTGTTACTGTAATTGAAGGAAAGCAATCAAATTTGTAGATATATATAATGAATTTATATTGAAAGAATGGATTGTTAGATGAATAATCAATTATTAAAACAGTTAGCTTGATAAAGGGATAAATAATGAGAATGATGAGGCGAGATTGGTCAGTTTATAGGTCACCCATTTTTTTTTTCTCTTTTTAATTCTGGTTTTGGTTTTTATTGTGTGTGTGTGTATATATTCTCGCCAATTTTCAAAGTTTTTGTGACCAGAAACAAGACATGGGGTGGTGGTGGATGGCGCCATTTATGAGAAAAAATGGCACAAACTATTTGAATCCTCGGCCAATTCGGGGTTCATTCATTTATTCAATTGAATTTGCATGTAAGATATTTATTTGGCACGTGACTTGCTTATCTATTTATTAACCCTATTAAGCGCTAAGTAAGGGAATTGGCTATCGATGTATATACTCATGTCCCGTTACTATTACAAATTACACAAGCGCCTGAGTTTGAGAAAATGCAACCCCTTTTTTAATTAACCTGTACATGATTTGGAACTGGGGCAACAGTTGTCCCTTCTCCCTGTACTTGAAATAGCTTTTGCTCCGACCCTATAACTGAATTTTGCACTTACCATAGTGGTTGTAGGCCAGTCCTGAGACCTATGTTGCCCTCTGTCTCTGGTCAGATATACTAAAACAAGTACACCTTCCCAACACAACAAAGCAGCTAAACTGGCTTTGGAAACAATATTGGCCTTGTTCCTTGTACCAACCCTAGCCCTAACTGGGACACATCATTGACAGTGACAATTCAACTAGTCTTGCGACCAAATTGAAAGCCGGCCTGCCATGCACTCTGGCTGGTTAGCCAGAAGTTGTATTGGCCTCAGAACTGGGTGAGACACCAGGACCAATCATGTCGCCAGTGGTGAACCTGAGCACAGTCAATACAATTGACCACTACCCAACACCCTTGAGCCTCTTGTAGGGTGGACCAGAGTAATAGGCCCTGGCTTCTGGTATTGTTACCAGGATAGCCATACTGTGGGCTTTGGCTTTAGACCCTGCTCTGGGATTGGCCATTTCCCTTGAGCTTAGGGACGTCAGCCATTGACCCTGGCCCTGACCCTGGCTCTGGCTCTGGCTCTGGCTCTGGCTCTGGCTCTGGCTCTGGCTCT
>OBUW01000523.1_pt1 | contig 19446 bp, 12 predicted proteins | sample 1475761 | NCBI WGS metagenome assembly OBUW01 (sample SAMEA2579908, study PRJEB22360) | human gut metagenome | biome: human gut; feature: human-associated habitat; material: faeces | place: Denmark | collected 2008/2010
TACATACATACTAATCTTGGTGTTTGTTCTGGACACGTAAATATTCTTTTCCATTCCAAAGGGAAACGTCATTCACGTGATAGCAATCCCCTGAGCAATTATTGTAGAATGCTAATACTTGTTTAGTACCAACATAAGCAAAACAAAATATAATTACTTTATTTTTTGAATTATTGAGTTTTACAAGAAAGAAAATACTTGTACCCCTCTATATTGTTTCTGTTGGTGGGTGGGTTTAGTATTAAAATAGACATCAGGCGTCATTTGCGAGAAACGAAAAAAAAAAAATACTAGTGACGATCTTGGGAAAACTCAATCCCAAATTATAACTGATCTGTTTTTTTATTTTTTTCATTTTTTGCATTGGGTTACATATTCTTGTATTATTCTGCATTAATGAGTGTTTATGAAACACCCAAGATTAACATATTAAAGGGTGTTGTAATTGCAAGTTAGAATGTGATTCGCCCAAAAGAACAAGAAAAAGGGATAATAATAATAACTGTATAGTTGAATACACGACATTTTGTAAAGGAATTGGCGACATTCTTTAATGTTAGACAAGCAAAAATAATAATTAAGACTAAGAAAAATAAAATGGAGAATTGAAAACATTAACTCACTCGCCTCTCTCGCAGGCAATTACATAAACCTTTCCTTTCTTTCTTTCTTTCTTTTCCTTTTTTTTTTCATTTCTCTTTCCCCTGCTAAAACTATAATTTACGACTATTGCTTATAGATCTTAGACAGAGAATACATTGAATTTACTGATTGCATAATACCTATATTGAATTTAATTTGAGTTACTGGAACTTTTTGACAATTATTCCTAATATTAAGATTTCTTGAGTCCCCGAATAAAGAATTAAAGAGAGGAGAAAGGAAAAAAAAAAGAAAGAGGAAAATTTATCACCCAATACAGAACAAATTACTGGCATTATGTCTGCAATGAATTATCCAGATTTCTTGAATTCCAGCAATCAGAACGGAGGCTCACCAGCAATGTCGAAGGGTAATGACCCTCGATCACAAGATACGCGCGAGAGCAAACAGCAAGATTTGTACCCGTCAGGCAATAATTATATCCTGAATGTTGCAACCAACAAGGACTATCCACCTCAGCAACAACAACAGCAACAACAACAACAATTCAACAACCTTTTATTAAAAAAATTATCAGCATTAGATGATGCTCTGCCGTTGGATGTGTCCAGTTTTTATACTAACGCCTCCCTAAACAAAGACTCGTTCAATTTGCCAGCTGAGTTACAAGGCGGTGTGTCGAATATCTCGTCTCGTAGACCAAGTTACGCCGCTGAATCCTTTACTAGAAATAATTTTTATCATCAACCAAGCTTGAATCCACAATCTCCTCAACTAGGAGTTCAATCATCGAACTTTTTCAACAATAGAAAAGACTTGTCTTCGATAGCTATGTTCAATAATTATGCTAATAATCACTACCAACACAATGGGGACGGGAACTTTGATATAAATGACTCGTTTTCCAACTTGAATTTAAATGCTAAATTTAACGATTTCCAATCCAGGAGGCCCAGTCAGTTAGTGGATTTTTCATTCAGCCCCTTTGGTGATACTAGACAACAACAACAACAACAGCAACAGCAATCACAATCGCAATCGCAATCGCAATCGCAATCACACGTACCAAATCAAAACCTACAACAACTGCAACCACATTTGACAAATGCGGGCAATAGTGCACCTTTTATTGCCTATCAGAACAAACAAACTATGAATAGTGCGCAAAATCAATCCATGGGTCAGGGAAATCCTATCAAATTGGAAAACGGATTAATGTTACGAGATCAATACATTGTGGCTTCTCCTGAATTGAAAAGTTTGTATATGAAAACCATCAAGTATTTCCAAGATCAGAGCATCACTGCTGACATTTTATCTAAATTGAATAACTTGTTAACTAATCCAGTTATAATAAAGTTGATTACATTTATTAAGAATTTGAATAACCTCACATTTAACCATAAAATCCTTTGTCTTGTTATCAACAAAAACGGAAAGTTTGATTTATTGTCTTACCCTCATAATTCTAATATATTTTTACAAAAGAATGATTTGGTTATTGTCGATGGTGATCGTGGAAAGGATTTGGTTATGATTGTTGAACCGTTAGTGAATTTGAATTTTGCAATCTTGTTCAACTTTTTAAAGAAATTGGAGCATTTGAAGAGTTTGACAATTATTGAGGGACACGTTACCAAAACTAACGGTGGAACTCATCCAACCACTATGGATGCATCAACAATAATTAACTCACACCTGAACGAGGACAATGAATTCATTATAACTTTACCTACAAAACAAGTACTTCGTTTTGCGACACCTAAAGAAGTTCATAAAATTAGCGGGAAGTTTCTTGAGGAAAAGAAGGCATTTATCACTTGCTACAACAAAATCAAAGAGCTTAATCTTGATTCTGATTTATCACTTATAAATGTCGAGTACCAATGTGATTTTAAAAAGTTGATATTTTACTATTTTGCCGGATTCAAACGCATTGACTTCCGAGGTTTGATCAAAGAATTGTTTAAAATTTATAAAACAAGAATTTGGTTATGTGCTGTCTTGCCCTATAACAAACCAGAATTGTACATCACAATGGATAAGGAGGATTCTGAACCGAAGGTTGTACAAGTGAATAATAATTTAGTTCCTAGAGAGTATGAGTTGACGAATGATCAAATTTTGAATTTTTCTATCAACGAATTTGACAATTTAGCCACCCCAAGCTATTTCCATCTGAAAAATGTTCAAAATTTGATAAAGCATATGACTAATGAAATTAAGGGTCATTTCTACGGTTTCAATACAGGGAAAATTGAAGGTAATTATCAACCCGTGAAAACAGTTGATTTATCAGATCGTAGCAGAATTTTACCAAACTTTAACCCATTTGGAGATTTTCAATAAACATCAGATAGTTAAAAATAAAAAAATATAAAAAAGAGAAAAGAAGTGTTATAGAAAATATAAAAGTCGAGGATTGAAAACTGGAACCTTGTGGCAACTTACTTATAGAATATGTTTTTTTTTATTGTTGTTTAGTTCACGGACTATAGAGTAGTTTGGATAATTATAGAGTTTGCTTTGTTTATATGTATTTCTCACCATAATTAAACACCAAAATCGGATAGAATTTAATACCTCCAAATTATTGTTGTTTTAGTTTTTATATATACTATAATTAATGGATGGTAAGCTTATTATGTTAAGAATGTTTATGTGAGATTTTATACACTTTATATATTAATGATAATTTACGAGATTATTGCGATTAATGGTATTTGAAGATCTACTACATTATTGTTGTGTTGGAGGGGTTGACTTGTTTGTTTGAAACATTTTTGTTGTATTTCTGATGCTCTACATTTTTTTCCGAGGAATCTTTTGTTCTTTTCTCTTTGTATAAAACCAAAATACTATTGTGATGAGCTCAAACATATTTAAACGTTTTAAATCAGCAGAAGAATCATTAGACGAAGATGAGTCGGTCACCCCTGTGTATATTCCCAAGGCAAAACGTGCCAAATTGGAAGCATTGAAAGCAAAGAAATCACAAATTGCTTCTCGACTATCGGCCCACAAACAACAAAGTGCTCCCACAACCACCACCAACACTACTACTACTGCCTCCACCACCACAACAGCAACAACAAATAATACCAACAACTCAAAGCCATCAATCCAAACAAAGAAACCAACTGGGAAAAAATTTCAATTTGATTGGGATGTAGAAGAGGAAGATACTGCATCTGGGTTTGTTCCCTTGATAGAAATGGATGAAGAAATTGATGACCCATTATTTAGCGGTCAGGAGCTGACCCACTGGACCAATAAAAAACTAGAGGAAATGACAGATAGAGATTGGAGAATATTTAAAGAGGATTATAATATCACTACCAAAGGTAAAAACATACCTAATCCTTTGAGGTATTGGAATGAAGGATCGATTAATGACAAATTGGTTTCAATTATTTCTCAATTAGGTTATGAAGAACCAACTTCAGTTCAACGAGCAAGTATCCCCTTAGCATTAAAGAAACGAGACGTCGTTGGAGTGGCTGAAACTGGGAGTGGGAAAACCTTAGCATTTTTAATTCCCGTATTGAATTATATCCTATCTATTGATGAAAATTATCTCAAATACGAAAAAATATCAAATGAACCGGTGGGGTTGATTTTAGCACCAACAAGAGAATTGGCGTTACAGATAACGAAGGAAGCAGAGAAATTTTGTAAGAAACTCGGATATCAAGTTCTACCGATTATTGGAGGACATCACTATCAAGATACTATAAATAAAATTGACCAAACTGGAGTCCATTTGATAGTGGCTACCCCAGGTAGATTAGTGGATTCTATTGAAAGGAAGATTGTTGATCTTAGCAAGTGTTATTGCTTGGTCATGGATGAAGCAGATAGAATGATTGATATGGGATTTGAAAAAGATTTGAACAAAGTTTTAGACAAATTACCAACTGAAAAGCAATTATCACTGACAATAGATGGAAGAATATTTCATTTGGAAAAAAGATCAACAATGATGTTTACAGCAACTATTTCACCAACAGTTGAAAAACTCACTAAAAAATATTTGATTGACCCAGGCTATCTTTATATTGGTGGTGCAGGAGAAGCCTTGGACAATATTAGTCAACTGTTTGAGTTCTTGTCCAGTGCAACCACCGAGGCAACCAAATTCAATAAACTAATAAAAATCATTCGAAGCCACTGGAGAGTCACCGAAAACCCCTTGATTATTATTTTTGCAAATTTCAAGCACGTATGTGACTCGTTATCACAGGAATTATCTAGTAATGACATTAACAATGTTGTCATTCATGGTTCTAAATCACAAGATATGAGAGAACAGGCAATCACAAACTTTCGAAATCACGAAAGCGAAGTCTTAATAGCGACTGATGTTGCCGCAAGAGGAATAGATATTCCGAATGTCACATTAGTGATTAATTATCAAATGGTGAAGAAATTTGATGAATATATACACAGAATAGGTAGAACTGGTAGGGCTGGGAATTTGGGTGAAAGCTTTACATTTATTTCCGACCAAGATACGGAAATTTTCACACCCCTAAAGAAGTTCTTGAAAAAAGGTGGCAAGAGATTGCCTGATTGGTTGTATAAGCATCAGTCACAAACTGTCCAAGAATGAGGTATTATGGTAAGGCCAACTTATATTGAGGTGCTGTTCTGAATTGTGCTTGCAATTGGTCAGCAATACGGCTGATCAATCCAGTGTTTTTGAGAAATCCTTTACCTATCAATGCTATATCAAAGTCACCATTAGCAATAAACTCATCGAGTTTAAATATGTCTCGATCTAATCCTCCACTGCATGCGATCAAGCATCGGTTTCTAATGTGGCTTTTCAATTTACGAGCCAAGGGCACTTGAGAAGGTAGTTGTTTGTCGTCATTTAATAGATATCTAGATTTGCAATGCGCAACATTTCCACCTGATGTAACGTCGATCACCTTTACTCCTAAATCAATAACAAGATCGGCCAACTTCAATGCATCTTCCGTAGACCACGCTTCCGGATCACTACAATTATCTGACATTGGAAACTTTAAGAAAATCGGTGTTTCTATCTTTCGTTTTATATTCTCAATTATTTGTAAAAGAAATCTAACTCTGTTTTCAAATGAGCCCCCATATTGGTCAGTTCTTTTGTTCGTCAATTTACTTAAAAATTGGTGTATTAAACATCCATTAGCACAATGTATTTCAATGGCATCGAATTTTGAGATTTCCACAGCCCGCCAAGCTGCATTGGCAAAGTCTTCCACAATTGAATTTATTTCATTAACAGTCAATTCTCGTGGTGTATTGTGTGAATCACTAAATGGCTCAGTAGATGGCCCCACACAATGTTCTTGCCAACCATGTTGTATTTGTTGGAATGGTACCCCTTCACCAATCTTTCGCCCAGCGTGATTCAATTGTATACAGCAAATTCCGTCTTGATCATGAATAAAATCAACAATTTTCCGTAAACTGTGAGCTTGATCATCATTCCAAAGACCTAAATCATGAATGGATAATCCGGAATTTTCGGACACAAAGGTACTCTCTAAAATGATTAATGCTGGTCCACGTACAGCAAATGATCCATAATGAACAAAATGAAACAGAGTGGCTTGATTGTCAGTTGGTGACGATGAATACATGCACATTGGTGAAACACCAATTCTATTAGGTAATGTGATCGAGTCACTGATCTTTATGGGTTGAAATAATGCCGGTATAGTATTGTTGTTTTCCATTACAGATGACAAGTCAAATTGATGAGACTTCTAGTTCTATTTTTTATTGAAAATAAACCTAAATAATGTGTGTTACAAATGATTCTTATTTCACTTTAAATTCCCTATAAAAGTAGAAGTTGGGAGTGTGGAGGGGAGGAGGGGGCTTACTCAGTTTTGCTTTTCTGTCACGTGATTCTGGTTAGCAACTTGAATCAATCTTTTCCAACAACAGCCCTGTTCAATCATCATCTTCATCACTAGAGTAGTCAACTAGTAGGTTGGTCAAATAAGGCTCTTCTCTTTTATATACCATTTTCTTTTTCAATCTAGAAATATCTTTCAAGAGGGAATTTCGGAGTATTGTATTGTGATCATTTTCATCTGAAGTAGAGCTTGATTCAGGTGTCCCATTAGCTTGATGAGTTGATACATTTTTCTTTACCCCCGCTGAAAGAGAATTGACCCTCGTTTCCTCAATATCATCGTCTGCTTCATCATCTTCAACAGCACCTTCATCTTCCAGTTCATCATCAATGTTTATGGTTTCAGTTCTATTCACAGCTCCATTTTCCAATCTTGGTTTTTTGTTTGATTCCTGTTCTAGTAATTGTTTAACTGTATCATAGGCCAATTCTTGTTGTCTTTTCTTCTCTTGCTTCTGAGCTGCAGGGTTTTTATCTTCATTAGCCCATCTCACATACAACACTTCGTTGCTATCTTCCACTAAGGATTGACTTTGCATTGCTTCTTTAGCAAATTGTGCTTGGTTTTCAGTTTTCATAGTAACAAATGCACAACCTTTACCCTGCAACACTCTGACTTTCTCAACAGTACCAAATTCTTGAAAATTTTTAACCAATAATTGCTCAGTATTCGGTTTGATATGTATGCCACCTACGTATAGTGTACAATTTACTTTATTCAATGATCCCACACCATCCATGTCATCTCGATAGTTGGCAGTTTTATCTCGACCAAAACAATCTTGTGTTGGTTTAAAATTGTCAGATTCTATTGGTAAACGATGGAAATATTGACATTTTGAACCTAAATAACAACATCCTCGACTGAAAAATAAACATATATGAGTATTCTTGTTTGCTTTTGTAAAACCTTGGTCGGTGGATATTCGAACACGGTATTTCAGTTTAGTGGTGGATTTATTGTTTGCATCCGACAACGATTTGGAATACCATATGTTATATTGATGATTATTCACTTGTTGGGTCTTATCAAGATCGTCAATATCTTCAGGGTTTACTTGTACTCTTGCTGGTTTTGTCATTGGTTCAGATAAGGTAAGTGAACTTATTGAAACTTTTCTAGACATCGTTGATTTTTTGTGTTGTTCTCTTTTTTTTTGGTGATGGTGAACGTTTGGAGATGGGGCTTGTACCTTTCTATTTTCTTTCTTTTTGGTCCACTAGCAAAATGACACCACTGGGTTTTAACTCTATTTGATGATTTGTTTGAATAGTTTTTCCTTAGATTCGTGTTCATTCAGGATACTCTGTACGTCAATAGAGGAAGGACGGGCGTTTTGAAGCCATCAAAAGCTCACTTTGACAGGAAAGAGAATACTTGGGAAAGAGAAAGAGGAAAAGCAAATGGGAAAAGAAAAATACACAGATATTAATTGTCCAGTTTTGTAATGTAATTGAAAAAGTAGGTAGAGTCTCTTCAATAGCAACTCAGAGATAGGTTAGTAGACCTGAATACCAAATGAAATGCTTCTTAAACAGCAATAATACACAAAAAGAACGATGCTATAGTGTCAAACGAACAGAAAAAAAAAATACGTCACATTCCTTGCATTACTAATCTATACAGCAACAATAAGACTATAAGCATATTAGTACTCTTACTATTGAGTCCTATGTGTAGCTTTTGACACCTCGAGCCCGCTCAAGCTAAGCTCAAAATAAACGACAAACCAATCAAACCGCCAACAACTGCAGATTTCTTCCAGCTACCTGGTTGGTAAACTGCTGGTGCAGCATTACCACTTGCGGTTGAGCTAGATGATGAGGAGCTTCTACTTGAAGTAGCAGTAGAAGAAGAAGAATCACTTCCTGAACGGGTTGATGAGGAAGCTGCAGTAGTTGAGGAAGAACCATTAGATGCAGCTGAAGCTGAACCGGAACCAGAAGCTGAGCTAGAGCCAGAGGCTGAGTTGGAACCAGAAGCTGAACCAGAAGCTGAATCGGTACTGGCGGTTTCTGTTCCTGTTGTGGAAGCGGCACTTTCACTGGCAGCGGCAGCAGCAGCTGTTAAGGAATCTTTTTTGGATTCAATCTCACTAGTAAATTCGCCCCAATTTGACACCACACCTTTGGTGACTGTTGAGAATTTTCCGTCAGCTAAACTTGTCACCACATGGAATTCCTGTGCACCTTTGGAAGTAAGAGTATTGAACTCCACGACCACACCGGAGGTGGCCTTATGCCAATTGCCAGCAGCATCCGAAGTCAAAGTGACAAAAACGTTTTCACCAACTGAAGCAACTGTATTGGCGACACCAACACCGGCACTAATGATGTTGTTAATATCTGAAAAAAGATCTCTTTGTTGAACTGGCATTATTGTAAAAAGAATTGTAGTTATTATGTGTAATTATCTGAGGTTAAGAAAAAGTACTGAATAAACAAAGTGATCAAGATTTCCAGTGAGAAAAAGTAGCGGTATTTATATACTTCCACAAAAGAAATAAAGAAATAAAGCTTCCATGGAATTATAATGAAAACCGCAAAACCCGTGGTAAATTTAAAAAAGGCTTTGTTACCAATTCTTCTTTTTTTTTTGCTTTGCTTTGCTTTGCTTTGCTTTGTTTATTGTCATTTTTGGAAATCATTCAGCGTGATTTTTTTTTTCTTTCATATCCGGTGCTTTTTGTTTTTATGGGCGGCGTATGAGCTGAGCCTATATCAACTTCATACTAAAAGTTGTCATTCATAAATTTATTTACACAGCCAGTTGCTCTTTTTATTATATCTGCTTGTAGACGTCCCTTAAAATAGATTTCAGGGTACTAAAACAGAAATTCTTACAAGAAAGAAGGCACAGTTTATGTCATGACTCCTTGGTGGCCGTAGGTGGCACAATTGTATTGTGGCCCTCGTCCACAATCGAAAGCACAAAATCGGTCCAACATGATTTTTTTTTGTTCCATTATTTGAAGAATACGAAATACCAAAGTTTATTTTTTTTCGGGAATATTCTCATCGTCATAAATGAACCTACTGTAGTTATCTGTAGCATCACGCGAATTGTTTTTTTTTTCCACCAATGCTGAGTAGAGAGGCACAGCTCAAAAATTTTAGCTTCAGCCAGCAAAGAAACCTTATACTTTTAAGCCTTGTTTTCTTTGTTTACTTTGAATTGTATTTCTTAACTTCCACGTGATCAAATATGAGTTGCGGTCTTTTTATTGGTTACTTAGAAGAGTCGTCTTGTCATTAACTCAATTAGAGAACATTGAATAGTCAGAATAGATGGTTTGGTGTAAATAATCAATGCATCTGATTATTTGTAGTGTGTTGGATTATCAAAATGGTGATCCTCCTTTAGAAGCTTCAATTTCATAATTTATTCGTATTTCATAGTTGTTGTAGGTTTTCGTTTCTATAGTAATTTTACTACAAGTTTTTTTTTCAGGGGAAAGTTTTGTCAAAAATCACCTAAAAACATTTTCTCATTGTCTTTAAAAATACACATCTCTTGATCTTCATACAAACGCATAGAATATTAACCCCTTCTTACACACGACAGCAACGAAAAGGTTGCAAATGATTAATTTATAAAGAAAGTCCATAATATGAAAATCAGCCAATTTTTAATTGAGAAAGCGGGTTTCCTACAGTAAAAAAAAGCATTTCTTTTAAGCGCATCACTTTCCTAAACAGGCAGTTCCATCCCGTTATCAGTATAATTTGCCCCACATACAATTCTCTTCATAATTTTTCACTTAATGGGACATTATATAAATAACCACTTCTTTCCGTCTATCTCTTGATTCATTATAAACTACTACTACTACTTTTATTGTTATTAATCCTTAGTTATATTTACACTTTATTGCAAAAATGTGTGGTGCCAATAATACTTCAAGTCAAACTTCAACTTCAACTTCTACATCAACCAAACCAAATCAATGTTGTGGAAGCTCATGTAAATGTGGGTCTTCTTGCTCGTGTGCTTCATGTAATACTACCAAATTATAACTATCACAGCAAAGCTAATATCTAAACCCCAATTTGATCCATACGCTGGCTGTATGCTGATAATATAATTATCCAAAGACACCAAACTTGAATATGTTCAAGAATAAAGAGCTATAAGATGTCTTAGAAGGCATACAATGTACTTATTTCCCTCAAAAACCAACATAACACACATATGAATACATAATTTAATAAACGAACAATTATTATTAAAATTGTTAAATTTACGTGGGTCTACCCTGATGGGAATCACCTTTACCCAAAACATAATAGTCACAATACGAACACAAAATGCCAACATTTGTATACAATTACGATGATCACAACATTTATTAAAATTCATCATCTTCTACATACTCTTCATACATAATCTTTTCAATTTCATTAGCAAATTGCAATACATCCCCACTTAATCCTTCCATTTCTTTAGCATGTTGGACTAATATTTCAATTGCTCTTAATTTGTTGAAATAAAAATCTCTTTCTGACTCGACATGTTGAGAATAAATAGCAAAATCTTCTGGGATTGAGGATGTGGCACCACTATCTATAGGTGCAGCAGCAGCAGCAGCAGCACCAACAGCAGCAGCATCAACTGCCTCTTGGTCACCTGCAGAGGCCGTGTTGCCAGACAACTGCCTCTGGTTCACTTGCAGAGACTGCCCCAACATGCCCATTATTTACGATTGTACCATTACCGGAACGGTTATTATTTTTAGAGGCAGCAATATTGGTTGAACGCACTGCTGTTGGTGTTAGATTTATTGGACCATTGGACGAAGTTTTTCTTGATCCAATAGGTGTGTTTGATTTTCTTTCTCTAGGTTTTGAAATAAGAGGAGCGGCGCTAGGACCAGCATTGATGGGAGATGAACCAGGAGAACTAGTGGTGGGTTTTGTTGTTTGTTTGGGAGGCTGTCTGGCAACAGTTGTTTTCATGGGGACATTATTACTGGACGCATATCGCTTGATCCATTGTAACAACTCTAGATTATCCTGAAGCTTGCAACGTATCAATTTTTCAACATCAATCGTCTTGGTGATACTATTTTTGACAAATACATGTTGTAGAATTTTATAATTATGACGAAACTCATATTCAGTTTTGGCATTGAATTTGACTTTGCTCAAGGGGACATCACCCACGATAGTATCCATCAATTGACAAAATGCTGCACCAGATCCGCATTGTTCAATCTTCGTGTAATTTAAACCCAAAGTACTGTTTAACCAGTTGAGCAATTCTGCCCTTGATTCACCAACTACCATATTGGAATACAAAGAATATATCACTCCTTCAAAACAAAGTTGGTTGAATTAGTGATCCTTAGATGGGGGATGTTTGTGTTGGTATCGTTTGTTTGTAAAAAAACGAAAAAACAAAAATACAAAAAAAAAAAAAATTTAGTTACAAGAATACTAAACAAACTCAAAAAATAACAAAAAATCGTTTCTGACAACAAATTGTGCATTGTATTGGAATCTTGCACGAACATCTACACCCTCTCCCACAGAAAGAGGTAACTTTAAATTTTACTACCTTTTTCATTATCACCGGTGACAACATAAATGAAATACGAATATTCCTGTAGAGCAGTTGGTTGAATTAAATTTGGTTATTTGATCAAACTTAGATTACTTCCTTTGTAATTAGCTCTAATCGATTTAAAAACTAATAATAACAGAAGCAAATTAAAATATACGGCCGTCTTATTCAGATAGAATATACAAATAGTTGCAAGAAACAACAACAGTTGTGTATCAAGGTGAAATGATACGCGTTTCTACCATCAGTAATCTAATCCAATTCAGCCTAATTCAATTTAATTTCAGGGGCTTGAGAAATAGTGGTTGTATAGGCTAATATGTGCAGTACACAGTCTTTTTTTTTTTATTTTTGGCGGCCACGCCGTTACGAATGTCCATCACTGGGCGCAGCCTCAATTCCAACTCAAATTCTCGTGGAACGATCATGATACAGGGGGAGACCCTACAAAAAATAATATCTGTCATCCATCTTATGCATGCCCATGATCCAAACTACTTTTTTATTACGTATTCAGTTTGTTTTATTTGTTATTTTTAAATTCCTACTCTGATCCCCTCCTTTCAGGTCATTTAAGATCTGAGTAAGTCCAAATTGTTGCTTAATATTATCACCGCCTTAGCCTTTTTTTTTTGTCTACTTATAGTAGCAAACTTAAAGGGGAGAGAGAAAGAAATTTGGGCCCCCCACTGAACTTTAACCAACAAAAAAACAAATTGAAGCACAAATTTCACAAATGTCATTTTCGTTCCTTGCCATTTCATTTCAAAGCAATCAAACTAATTCTTCGTTTAAAGGTTTTCAATACCTATTGTAATTTTGCCTTAAGGTGGAAAATTATAGCAATTTTCCAATAAGTACTACTACTCAATTGCTATATTATTATTGTTACTATTATAAGATCATTCTCTCAGTATTGTTCAAACAAGCATTTTGTTATATATAACGGTTTTCTTTTTTTCATCTCGTTTTATTTATTTACACATTTTTTTTCTTTCTTAAACTTCCTCCTCACATTCAGCTCTTCTTCCACTTTTCTTACTCCACACATACACACCTATTCATGACAGACTCATCAGCTACCGGGTTCTCCAAGCACCAAGAATCAGCAATTGTATCAGATTCAGAAGGAGATGCAATTGATTCCGAATTGCACATGAGTGCCAACCCACCTTTATTGAGAAGATCATCTTCATTATTCTCCTTATCCTCGAAAGATGACTTGCCAAAACCCGATTCCAAAGAATATTTGAAATTCATTGACGATAATAGACATTTCAGTATGATTAGAAACTTGCACATGGCCGACTTTATCACTTTATTAAATGGGTTTAGTGGGTTTTATTCTATTATTTCATGTTTAAGATACACTTTAACTGGACAAACTCATTACGTACAAAGAGCACATTTTTTCATATTATTGGGATTATTTTTTGATTTTTTTGATGGTAGAGTTGCAAGATTAAGAAATAAATCATCATTAATGGGACAAGAGTTGGATTCATTAGCTGATTTGGTATCATTTGGGGTATCTCCAGCAACAATTGCCTTTGCTATTGGATTCAGAACAACTGTCGATGTGTTATTTTTGGCCTTTTGGGTTTTATGTGGATTAACAAGATTGGCTAGATTTAATATCTCCGTCAATAACATTCCTAAAGATAAACACGGTAAATCACAATATTTTGAGGGATTGCCAATTCCAACAAATTTGTTTTGGGTCGGATTCATGGCTTTATTGGTGTACAAAGATTGGATTCATAACAACTTACCATTTGGAATAGTTTTCCAAGATACTCTGTTTGAATTCCATTTGGTCACAATAGGATTTGTTTTACAAGGGTGTGCTGAAATCTCAAAATCTTTAAAAATTCCTAAACCATAGAGATGATTCTAAAATAGAATCCTTTTCTCTTTTTTTGGTATTATCAGACGCTGTAGAAGTCGATTACATATACATATATATTTCTATATATTTATTTACATATTTACAATAAAACACCGATTCTTAGTAATTATATTACACAGTATCTTTTGATTCCTCCCATTGAGGTCTTGACACTGAAAAAGCCTTAGTATCACGAAAATCTATTCCATTATATTTCCCAGTCAACAATTGCTTGTAAAAATCAGGTGGAAAATTTTTAGGATCCAACAAACCAATCTCGTTTATTTTAAATGGATTAAGTCTATGAGAATGTTGGGCCTTATTCATTAGATGCATTGTTTCCCAAAATGCTCGATTCAACGGTATTAAATTACCCAAGAATATCGGCCAATACAAAACCCCACGTTTCCTATTATTTACAAGATCTTGAGTGATTCCAATTCGTTTACACTCATAAAAGAAAAATCCCAATTGAAACAATAATTCTGGTTCTGTATCGATTTGTTTTATAATTTCCATAACTTTATAGTCCACAGGACGTTCAGCTAACTTTGTGAATCTTTCATCTATTTCATTTGCTCTCTTCACAGCACTAAATATACTGGGTAGCTTGAATGATCTAACTGGTGACAAAACATTTAATTGTGATAAAATCCTTAAACAAGGTAGTGCTGCTCGAGATGTGACTCTAAACATTTTTCATGGAGTTATATGGTTCTGTAGTAGTCGTATAAAATACTTTAAAATTATGGTACTAGTTGAGAAAAAAAAAAGCATCACTAAGAATATTGAAAGTTGCACATACGCTAAGTAAAACAGCAAAAAAAAAAAAAATTTAAAGAACGAAAAATTTTCAATGAAATCCCAAATTGAGGAACCATTACTTTTATCAAAGCAATACATTTGTACACAAACAATATGTTCAGAACTCAATCCAGATATTTGGTGAGATCTATTTTGGCTAATCATCGTGTATTGCCAAGCACACGTATGGCAGTTTCTCCAATACTTAACCAATCGATCAAGTTCTATTCATCCAAAGACAATGCCACTGACAAGAGTCAGGAAAAAGAACAACCTAAATCTATTTTAAACGACGACATGTTAGCTAGAGCAGGGTTTGAAGATGTTGATCCTAAAGAGGAAACCAGCAATAGTGAAGAACAAGCTACTAAACAAACAGGACGTAAAAGAAAGAGAGCTCAAACTTCTAAAGACTTGCAACGTGAAAGATATGCCAATATGTTTTATTTATCTGCTTTAATATTTGGTGTAGCAGGTGTTGGATACATGAGTAGAGACTGGGATTCGGAAAAGGAACAAGAAGAGATGGATGGTAAGAACGTGGAGAATGGTTATACCCCAAAATTAATGTATGAAAGATTGAGTAAAAGATTGGGATCATTGTTCACATTTTTCTCAGAACCAGCATTTGAAAACTTATTGCCACCACCGCCACCAGAGCAATACCGTCGTCCATTAACTTTAGTTGTTACTTTGGACGACTTTTTGATTCATTCCAACTGGGATACCCAACATGGATGGAGAACTGGTAAAAGACCAGGTTTGGACTATTTCTTGGGTTATTTGTCTCAATATTATGAAATTGTCGTTTTTTCTTCAAACCTGCAAATCTACTCCGATAAAACTGTCAATAAATTAGATCCGTACCATGCATACATTTCCTATGCATTATTTAGAGAAGCTTGTCGTTACAAAGATGGTAAATTGATCAAAGACTTGTCATTATTGAACCGTGATTTGGGTAAAACTGTTATGATTGATGTTGACGAAGATTCTGCTGCTTTGCAACCTGAAAATTCAATTATTGTTAAGAAATGGGAAGGCCAACCTGATGAATATTTAATTTCATTGATTCCATTCTTGGAATACTTGGCTACACAACCAGTCAAAGATGTTAGACCAATCTTGAATTCATTCAAGGATAAATCCAATATTGTCGCCGAATTCGCAGAACGTGAGAACAAATTGAGAGAACAATGGAGAAAAGATCACGGTGGAAATAATGGGAAACCAAATGCCGGTAATTTCATTGCTAAATTGTTAGGTATTCCAGTTCCAGAACCAAAAATGCCATTGGATATTATTAGGGAACACGGTCAATTGCAATACGAACATTTCCAGAAATACTTGCAAGAAAATGCCCACAAATTCTTAGAAGAAGAACAGAAATTGAAAGATGAATTTGGTAAAGTTACTTTGAATAAATTGATTACTGAAGGTGCTCCTAATGCTGAAGAAATTGCCAAAGTGCAACAACAAAGAGCATTAGAGGAAGCTCAAAAGCAACAAGAGGGTCACAAATAAGCTGACAATACATACAGCTAAAAGTGTGTCGTAGTTTATTGGTCATCCCTGAGGTTTCTCTTGTATATATAAAAGATGTATAGTTTTCTTTTCTTCGCCTCTATAAAGAGGAAGCAATAAATTGAAGAACGAACGAAACTAAAAAAATCATTCTTTGTTGTTTAATTTGCAACCCGTTTATTATCATCACAGATGGCTGACACAAACGGGAACAGAAATAGTTTCAAGTCGTGCAGAATGTTACTAGATTTTGAGTAAGTGAGTGAGTGAGCAAAATTGTCACTTCAGTTTTAGATCAGGAATGCGCAGCAGTTTCCGAAATCGGTCAATACAAAACATATGAAATTCAAACACAATTGATATCAGTGACTAAACAATACAGGATGAGGCTTTCACTATCACTAATGAGGTTGAAATATTTCACAGTCTTGATTTATTGGAAATGTTAGTTGTTATGTCAGATTTTCTCTTTTAACTGACCAATGTTGTTTATTTGAGGAAAATGTGACAACAAAAGCAGTTCATTGGCCCGAAGTTTGAGAACAACAGCGACTTGCTTTTAATTCTCACAAACAATTAGTCTCCGATTTCATTCCATTTATAATTCTCCGCTAATTTGAGCAAATTTGGGGAGAACTAACCCTGTATATTATTAGCAAAAAAGAATCTAAATCTAAACTATTGTAACACTTCTAACCAATCACTGAGAAGAATTTATAACAATAGGAAATTCAAAAAAAAAAAAGCTTGGAATAGTAATAATGAATAAATTACACAAAGCTCTCATAGTTGGAGGAGAAAAATTTTTTCTTTTTTATCTTTTTCATCAGCAAATGAAGTTGTGTTAATAAGCCGATAGAGAAAATTCATTTCTTTATATAAAGAAACAATTTCCTTTTGAAAAATCATTTCCAACTAGCCACGTCGTTCCCCCATTTTTTTTGGATATATACTATTAATTTTTATAACAAACTACACCAAAGTGATCCCACATTCGAAAGTAATCTTTGATATTACCTTACCTTACTTCATTTGTCTTCCCCCCAATAGACTTTTTTTTTCTCCTAACAAATTTCTACCAAACAAAGATAGCAACAAATTATTCAAGAGAAATCAGCGAGTAATCGGCCAGACAAAAAAAACAACAGAGTCCAAAAAAATACATAATAATTAGAATTTCAATTTGAACAACATGCCCGCAAAAGGTCCTAATATTATACCAAAACAGGCACCATCTCCCATTGCAATAGCAGGATCACCACCTTCATCATCTGCATCAACACCAAGAAGTGCAGCCAGTCCACCAGTCAGTGTGAATACAAAATCATCTCTCAACACAAACAGCAATACGATAATGCCACGTCAAGTGATGTCGATCCAAACTTCAAAAGAATGGGTTCTTCCACCAAGACCAAAACCTGGAAGAAAACCAAGTGTTGATACTCCAGCGTCGAAAAGAAAAGCTCAAAATAGAGCTGCACAGAGAGCCTTTAGAGAGAGAAGAGCAACCAGAGTACAAGAATTGGAACAAAAACTAATGGAAGTGGAAAAGGAAAGGGACATAAAGGAAATGGCATTAGTCAACACTATAAATAAATTAAAGGTGGAGAACCAGTTTTTGGTTAAAAACTTGGAACAGTTAAAAGGTGAGATGAACCAAATGAAACAATCCTTTTCTCGTTCACAACAACAGCTAATATCGAAGTCATCGCCTGCAGCTTCTACAACTTCTGCACAACAGATCAAACCCACCTTTTCATTTGCAAGTAACCTGGCACCAAGCAGTCATCCTTCTCCATCCCATCACAGTAGTATATCGCCAACCGGGTCCTCATACTCTGTTCAACAAATTTCTCCAGCACCATCTACTGATCTGCCACCAAATTCTTACAACTTAAGCAATGATTCATACAGACAATTTCATTCAACTTTGACTCCTATTTCCAACAACAACACCCCAGATAAGCCTTTAAGCGCCGCTGATGTAGCTAACTTTAATTGTGGTGTGTGTCCAAAAGAAGAGTGCCTTTGTGAATCTGTGGGGTTAAAGGAGCCAACAAAAGACAAAACAGAAAACGCTAAGAAGAAACTTCAGGATCAAGTTAATTCTTTTAAACCAATGCCAGCAGTTTCTTTATCCAGAAAACGCAAAATCAAATCAACTGATGAAGAACAAGAAATAGATTTCACGAAACAATTTAGTGTGAAAGCAAAACCAATGCCTGACTTGAAAAAATTGAAAAAGACAACTTTTTCTCAACCCCAAACTGAAACTGCATCTACTTTTAATGAGGATTCTCCAGTTGACAATTGTGGATTTTGTTCTGATGACACTCCATGTGTATGTCGTGAAGCTGCTAAAGAAGCAGCAAAATTGAATGAGTACTTGAACAACCCTCACCAATCATCAATAATGGAAGAAGAGATACTGGAAGAAGCCAAGACACTACCACCTTTACAAACCAACAACTCAAACCACAATTTCAGTAAGTCTGCTCTACCGGTAATGCATCCTGGGCCAACTGTGGAAATTCGTGAATTCACAAATATAAATGCTGTACCAAATGTATTGCCAGCTTCCAAGAATGAAAATGAAAAAGAGGAACTGACCAAGGATACTTCTTCTGATGGTGGCTGTACCGGTAATCCAGGAACATGTCGTCAATGTCAAATGGACCCAATGTCTACATTATTTTGTACTACTGTTGCCAGTCGAAGTACAAAATCAGATTCCGTTTCTTCAACAAGACAATCAATATCAAGAACAAACTCTAAAACATCAATATCGATTGATTCTTTGAATAACCCTCAAAGTCCAATACCTCCTCCATTATTAGCAAACAATAAAACTGGTGGCTCCAATGCACCAACACCAACACCAACACCTTCAACACCATCCCACTCTTCGTCGGTTCTGAGCAATAGTGGTATTTTCATTCCATGTGCAGATGCTTATAAGACTTTGTCTCGTCATAAAAAGTTCAACTCTGTTGATTTCACGACTTTAGTTGGTAAATTAACAACAAGAGGAATGCAAGTTGAGGTACAATCAGTAGCCAACGTGTTACGAGAATTAGATAGAAGAGCATATAATTAGTTTGACTTACAGTATGAAGTATTTCCGACACTTCAGTTTTTTTTTTCTTTTCTTTT
>OBUW01000526.1_pt1 | contig 19326 bp, 8 predicted proteins | sample 1475761 | NCBI WGS metagenome assembly OBUW01 (sample SAMEA2579908, study PRJEB22360) | human gut metagenome | biome: human gut; feature: human-associated habitat; material: faeces | place: Denmark | collected 2008/2010
CCTAATACATGAGGAAAAAAATAATTAACCCCGCCGGGAAAATAAAAAAAAAAAAAAAAAAAAAAAGATCCGAGGAAGTACTGACCGTTACTAGTATAACACCGCCGCGACCAACCGACTCATAACAACAACCGTTTGTTCCTTTTTTTTTCCTCATCGTGAAGAAAAAACGGATAACCAAAACTTCGTATCTAATTGCGAAAATAGATTAAAGCACAATAAATATGTAAATGAATCAATCAATAAATAAATAAATAAATAAAAGTTATGTAAAAGCATAAATACAAAACATAAATAAATAGATGGGGTGGCGCTTTCCCAATATTTTCTGTTTTATTCTAAATAATTCTATAATTTAGCACCTTCCTCAAGACCATTAAGCATTACTAATCCTTCCTGAACAATAGTAGCTACATGAACACCCTTGTCATTATATACTTCACCTTGACACAATGCACGATTATGACTGAACCTCGTCACCTTGAATGTGAATGACATCCACTTGGTCACATCAAAATCATCATCATGAAAGTATATTGTGTGATCCAATGAAACTGAGAAATAATGTATGAATTGACTATGGTCGGCATCCTCAATTCTCAAGATTCTCAACAATCTTGTCAAATACACCGTGTCTGTCAATGATGCCATACCAACATACTGGTACTTGGAATCCAAGTTTGCCAAAGGCTGGTGGAAATCACCCTCATTTTCAATACCCCATTTGAAATACCAACTTAATTGTCTTTCTGCTGGTGAGATGTTATCTTCCTCTCTGGTATCTTCCAATGACACTACTTCTGGAAAAAATTTATGATAAGCCAAAAGTCTGGAGTTTACATCCGCCACTGGCAAGTCTTCGAGTTTATGCCTATTAAACCATTCATGTTTCGGTGTTTGAAATTCAAATGGTTTCACCCCAGTTTCTTCTATGGCCTTCTTTGTAGAAATTTTTTTCGTCAAAGACACATTGGCGGTATAAACAATGTCTCCGTATTGGTAAGCTTTTAATGAACGGTTGGCGTAATTTCTACCATTTGAAACTTCGTCAACGGCCCATTCCAAAGGTGCTAAATCGTCAACAGCTTTCACAAAATAGGAATGAAACAGGTGTGGCTTGAATTCCTTGGGAACTGACTCTATTGCCACTACTAATGCTTGTCCAGCTAAAAATCCACCAAATGCACCACGGGACCTTTTATCTGGTTTTGCTATTGGTTTTTTCCCTCTGTATAAATTAGGTCCAATCTTCTCAACACCAAACTCTTCCTCTAAATCGACAGGTTTACCTTCTGGGTATAATTTATCTCTAGTAACATTTTGAATCATAGTGTAACAAATTTTGCAAATTTAAACCGAATTGAATAAAAAAACAAGTAGCGTCAAACTAAAATTAAAAAAACAAAAAAAAAAAAAAGAATTAAAGATGTAGACAGATTTGTGGATATTTATAATGGGGAAGTACTTTATGCAATAAAGAAGAAGAATAAAAAAAGAGTAATCAATAATGGCATTAAGAACAAATTGTGAATAAGTGCTTGCTGCGCGGATTTGTTTTTCTTTTTTTTTTCCAAATTAAAGCGAGGCTCAAAAGATGGGAGTGTGCACATAGTTCTCCATGTGAAATTTGTTCATGATTGCAAATTAACGATTAGACAGTCTTCATCATTTACTAACAACCATACACCGAAAAGATAGAATGAAAGCAAATATTACTTGGGTACCACAAGCACTTGTTGTTAAATGTAACATCTTACTTTGCTCTATATCAGAATTAGTCACGGTCGTCACAACTCAGTATTCATTGGAGATGCCAAACTTTTCCCTCTTCAAATCACAACTACATCATCTCCTTAATTGTAATCAAACAAGATAAGCACCGACTCTAAAACGAGAAACTTTGAATGTTGCATTTTGTTTGAAAATTTATATGAATACGAGCTTTTAGAAAATAAGATTACGAATTCAGGGTTGATTATGAAATTTTGAAATGTGGAGCGGACTTTTAAATTGTATAATGTCCCGACTCATGAAGTAAACACCGACACATACTAGGCACACTTTCCAAAGCAGAACATTAATATTGAATGGCTTTTTGAGATGGGATTTTGCCTGTTGGGCAGATTTTTTAAATAAACGTAAAAGCGGAACAGGTCATATATATTTATACTTTTATTCGGATGACCTCTTCGTCATATCGTAAGCCATATCAAAAGTGTATTGAAAACACAAAGAAAACTTTTTGACAACCCCTCATTCAATCGAATATTGCAACACGGAACTATAAAGTTTATTTCGGAAAAATCGATGGTCAGAAAAGGTATAGATTAAGATCACTGACAATTATCTCCGATATATTGGCTATCTCCGTTACAAAACTATTCTCCTTCGGTGTAATTTGTCCCATATCTTCATTCACTTGGAACATTAAAGTTTAAAGTTGATACTTTTACAAGGAGTGTTGGTTTATGTATGCATGGAAAGATAATAAATTGGTCTTTAGTACTTTGCCACCTCCCTCGATGCTAGTGATTATCTACAAATTTTCAGTAATTGTATTTTGAAGTATTGAAGTTTAGTTTCATTTTGAAAACTCTATTTATATTTAAGTCAAGGCGAAAGAAAAATTAGAAATTCGTAAAACTAACCCTATAAACGCGATTTATCTGCTGTGTTACCAACACCATTATAAACAATGGTTAGTCCTTCCTGAACCACTGTTGCAATGCATTTATGTTTTTCATTAAAGAGAAACCCACGAACTAGTGTTCTATTATTTGAGAGTCTTTTCATTTGATATGTGAATGCCAACCAATCTTTGCAAATATCAAAATTGGAATCATCATCAGGTGTATAATCTTGGTTATGGAAATATATGTGATGGTCTAACGACATTGCGTTATAATGGAAAATATGAGCAGCATTTAAAGTAGTCCTCATTATATATGTGGCATCTCTACTTTCGTCGTACGTTTCATCTATTTCCAATGATGGAGCCCAAGGAATATGCAAAATTCTTGCCATTGTTGTAAGAAATGCAGAATCGGATAAATCAGCTAAACCCACATAATTGTAAATTGGATCCCTTACAGATTGAGAATCTTTTGGTCGCAATATCACTTTCTCCACTTTATGAATTTTCCCACTGGCATCTGGTAATTCTTCTGTAACTGCTTCAAGTGAAGCACCTGGCTCGGCATGGTTTCTTAACCCAGTGAATACCGTTAACCACCGTTCCGCAGCGTACTGGTCTTTTTCCTCAGGACATTCTCGATAATCAATAAACTCTTTGCCAAATGCATTTCTAACAAAATCTGTATGTTGTACTTGATGTAATTCATCGGGGTTTGGATATTTTAGTTGTATAGGTGGAACGGGGATACTAATGTTTGGTCCGGATCCTTCTTGGTGTAATGTTTTTGTGCCGGGCTTTCTTAAATTGACTAAACAGGTTAAACGATTTTTACCGTTTTGTTGAACAACAATAAAACGTTTACTTGAAATTGAATCATCATACAATTTGGTTACTGTATAATTCATTGGAGTTTTGGCATTACCGGCATTGATAAAATACAGATGATAAGAATCTGGAATAAAAACTTGATTAGTTGTTGAGTCTCGTGTAGATTCTATAGCCACAAGTAAAGACTGTGCAATCAAATGACCACCATATACACCTCTTCCTCCTGTAACTGGTAATCTCAATGGATGCGCCCCAACATAATGGGTTTCATCTAATTTAATTACTCGAAGTGCCTCTTCAAAATCTGGAACGGGATTAGGACCAGCCGTTAACTCAAGCATTTCTAAAATAAAGTAATATCAATTATTGATACTTTTTTGGAAAATTTTGTTTGAATCGAGATTTTGTTGAAACTGTAAGGAAATTAAAGTTTTATATAATATCTGCTGGAGAAGTTTGTGAGCGGGGGAAATGGTGGCAGCACTTTAACTCGGAATTAAAGTGATAATACCCCCACATTTGGTTACAGAAAAAGAAAAAGCCAGAACACCGTCAGCGCCGCAGAGTGAAAGAAAAAAAAAAAATTCCTCCTCACTTTTTGGTAGGAAACATACAAAAACAAACCCAAAGTGGTGGTGGTGGCAGAAATAGGAACGGTTTTTTGCTAAACTCGTTATGCTGTATCTCTAATGCAACCGTCCTTCCCTCTAATGGTAAACTTCTCTGGGTTATGAATTTTTCGAAAGAAAAAATTATTTTCCTTTTACATGTGAAAGTTTTCCATTCAAAGTATGAACAACGATGATCTCAACAAAAAATGTTGCAAAATAGACTCATATTTATTTTTATATACAGCCAACAATATTGAATGCTGTATTTGAAAAATATTCTAACATAAATGGAGACATATTCTAACAACTATAGCTGCAAGTATTGTTGAGCGTTTAATATTGTGTTTAAATGAATTGGATGTGTTTCCTTTCAATCGAGTTCAACCACATGGAGATGGAAAAAGAAAAAAATTAACTTAGATGAGAGAAAAAAGAAAAAAAAAATTTTGACAGTACGTCTAACAGATTATTGTGATGAACTAATCCCACATATTTCATGAAACAACATCCACTTGTCACGGCATATAAAGGCATTGATGACTTGCAACAATTGAAAAAATGGTTTTACGAGTATAATGACACAATAGACCATAGAAAAAAAGCAATATCAAAAGTAAAAGGATTGTTAACCAGAGGGAAATTACCACATGGAGTTGAAGCCACATCGCTTCTAACATCCATAGTTTTGGATGATTTGCAAAGAAAAGACATTGACTCTTGTGTGTTACAGTTATCTTACACCATGGCCTTGATTAGATTTGTTAATGGGTTGTTAGATCCCTATCAGCAGTCAAACTATGCCATTCCTATGCACCTATTGGCAAAACAATTGAACCTACCTACATATTTTGTAGAATTGCGACACATGGGGACTCATGAAAACTTGCCAAGCCTAGATATATTGAGAAGTACTTGTTCAAAAGCATTGACTTGGCTTTATGACAATTATTGGTGTCATGTGGAAGAAGCAAATCAGGATAAACAAGTTTCTATTGGGGGGCCATTGACTGATGCCGTTGAATTTCGAAGTAATGATCTAAGGACAAGAATTGAAGATTCTCAGATTTACAATAATTTGAAAGCGTTCAAGCGAATACGGAAACAAGATCTAAACAAGGTTTACGAGAAGAATGATACAACGAGCGATTTAGCTGCGACATATCATAGGTGTGTTCTGGACATAGTCGAATTTGCTAAAGAAAATTGTGATTTATTAGTGAATGTTTTATTGCTCAAGAATTACCTTATATACCCTTCTTCAAAAGTCAAAGATAAGAAACTGAAATTCAATCCCTTGATTATAAAATTGTATGAACCATTATTTGACGCATTGGGGTTGTCATTTAAACTCAAATGTTTTTCCAAGACTATCGAATTGATTGAGGGGATTCCTTTGAGTTTTGTGGACAAGAAGGTATATCGAAAGCTTGGTTTTACTGAAAAGTTTGAGTATGACGAACTCTTCCAAGTAATGGAATGGGTGTTATATTTCATGCAAGACCTTTTGAGAAACGAAAATGTTCCCCTGCCAGTCCACAACAAGAATGAGTTGGTAATCTTATTTTTGGACAGTCTCAAACTAATAGAACAAAAGATATCACAATCACTTTTGCCTAGTTTTGCAAAAATCTTGCAAGGTCTTTGTGACGTGGTGAACGATGGAGTTAAATCTGAAATTGATCCAGAAACTGTACAAAAGTTGGATGCTTGGAATAAACTGCTTAATAACCTACATAGTACAAAGAAGTTTTTTGAGTTGCCACCATCTTTGGACGATTTATTAGGATTATCGCCGTCGCCTGGTCCAATCCCAGAGACAACTTCCAGCAACCCAATGAAGCATGTCTTAGATGATGATGATGATGATGAAGAGGAAGAAGGTGTTCGTAGAAAGCAGCACCACTTGAGTGATAGTAAAACTTATATTTTGAAACCCCATAAGAATTGGAGGCCCGTTCCTTTTGGGACATGTATTTAGTAGATGCTGGTATAATGTATATATGACTTTTTAATAAGTATGATGTAAGAGGTTGTTTCTCTCTTATCTTATCGAAATACTATGTAGTAGTGTATTAGTGTCAAATAGAAACAGGAACAGAAAAACAATTCCAAATCAGGTTGTGAATGCAACTTTAATCCACAGTACAACAACAAACTCCTTTTAGTCTCACTCAAATCAATCAGTCAGTTGGTAAGGTGAAGAGAAAAAAGTAATATAGAGAGAGCGATAAAGAAAATAAAAGAGTGATTCATTTTATATCTCTATACCTCCCAATCAAATTCATTTTATTCTTACTTTTTTTTTTATTTATTTATTTATTCATTTTGTTTTGCATATTATAATACTATAAACTAGTTAGTACGATCCTATTGCTGTTTGTTTTAAACATAGATAAATTTATAATCTTATTTGCCTTCTTTTCCACTCCCTTCCCGCCCATTTTTCCCACACGAGTTAAATCTGAACTTGCTCCACACATCATTACAAGTAAAAAGTTTCGTATTTGTCCTTATATTGTAATAATCGCCACAACAGAAATCCATTTCTACAACTCATCTAAATGATTCCTCAATGGATACCTCAAAATATACAGAAAAGACTACTTCTATATGTGTTGCAACAACTATCATTGTTTTCCGAAATAGATTTGCCAAATCTTGAAGAGGTGTCATTAAATAACATCATCTTAAAAGATGTTGCACTTGATCCAGAAAAAGTGGGTAAACTACCTGGATGTAATTTAAGATATGGTCAAATCGGATCGTTGGAACTAACGACGATATCAGGTATAAGTGGTGTGAACATTGATGTCAATGATGCCGAAATTGTGATATCGCCTGACTTTGATATTGACGAGAATATGACTAATCAAGTAGCATTCCTGTTGGCCCAGAGTACTGCCAATTTAGCTAATACTATAATGTTGAATACCAACGATGGATCTGATATGAACGAAACGTCTGATCCGGCCCTGGAGGATGATGATGAAGATGATATAGATGACAAAATTACTAAACCAATACCACCGAAAAGGCGAACAAGCTCTGTTACTGGTAATAAAACTACTGCATTAGGTGGGGTAATGCAAAAAGCAGTTGAAATTGCATTACTGAGATTACTGATAAAAGTCAATTCATTAAAGATAAAAATCGTGTCCGATCTAACAGATCTTCAAATGGAAGTTGATTCGGTTAGTATAAACAGTACAAATGGAACAAGAACTGTAAGTATAAAGGGAGTCAAATTGAGGACGTTGAAACCTAACGTGAATCCAGGAGAAGGTTTCCAATCTGGCCATGCTCCTCAGAAAAAACAACAAGGTAGTGATAATGACTCACCAACGGATGCAAATAAGCATGGAAGCGAGAATGATAATGATGATGACGACGACGATTATGGTAATGAATCCTTAATGGATAGCATGGTTTTTTCCCATGAGGAAGCAAGCTCGATATATATGAGTGCAACATCACGATCTTTCGAAAAATCAGCAGCATCGGGAATACCAGGTGAGGTGGACAATAAAGCAACAGACAAGGAAGACTATTCTGAGGATCCTCCAATTATATTTTACATGGATGATTGTACAATTGAATTTGATGGATTGTCCACAATTTCGAACTTAGAAATAGAGGTTGGGAACATAAATTTAGCTTTCACTCCATTAACTCCAACCTTGGTTTCAATATTTCAAGGAGTTGCAAAAAGTTTGAAAATCAAGTATTATCAACAAAAGAAGAAAACAAAGAGTAGGCTGGCTCAGAGGAACGAAAAGTTTCCACAGTATACAAATGACAATGATGAAATTCCTGAAGATCAATCTGAATCAGACGATGCCTCACATGAACCTTTTTTCAATAGGTTTAAAGTTAATAGTTTTGTCATAAGTGCAACGTCAGCATTATCTGAGAATGGTTTATTTGCAAACAAGAACGGTATCAATATAATTTTTTTTAATATTAATATTAAACAGAAAAATGAATTACTACTATATGGAGGTGTTGAGACCTTCAAAATTATACGATTTGAAGATGATAATACATATGAGATTTTTCATTTTGATAAACCCCAAAGTGCTCCATCATCTGCGCCATCATATTCCGGTTCTAATGATGTGGCTGGCACGTCATCGTCATTATCTTCATCAACAGGTAGTGCCACTTCGAAAGCTGACATTCGTTTTGAAGTTTTCAAGAAATCTGAAGAGTCTGATGATTTAGAAGTAACTGTTTTGATGGCTAAAAGTGCACATTTTAATTTTGATCTCCAAAGTTTATTGATATTATCTAATTTTGCTAAAGCTGTTAGCTCTATATATGATGAATACGGACTTCTCAAATCTGTGATTGATAAGTTGGATACAAGAGATAAGAAATGGAGTGGTGGCACCAATAATTCTAAAATGCTGTCGAAAAGTGAATTTATCTTACAAACGGCAACAATTTTTGTGAATTTTATAATATCAGACGATTGTCAGCTCCAGCTTATAGTATTTCCCATCAAGTTTAATCTTCGTCAGGAGCAATTGACAATATCAAAAATATTACTTAACTGTACTAATGGCGATACTCAAGTAGAGGGTGTAATCATTTTAACAGACGTTAGCTTAATTACTAAAAACCAAGAGTTCAGAGCTTATTTTCAATCGACTAATACTACTACATCTGCTAATACACATCCATTACCTAGAAAAACCACTATGAATTCCAAACTTAGTGTAATTGTTCAAAAGTTCTCCCTGAATGTGTCTATGGATAGATTGAAATTCATTGGAGAAAAACTTAAGAATTTTTCTAATGAGTTTATCGAAAGATCACCAACACAGTCTAATTCCTTGGAAAATTCTTTCTTAAATGAGCCCGTAGAAAGGCAACGATTAGAAAGCTCACTCCATATGAACTCTTCGTTGTTTTCTACACGAAGACCAGGAAGACGGCTCGGTTTGGGATTTAATAATTCTCCTAGTGTTTTTTTGGGGTCAACTCGAGTTACCATGGCAAGTTTTCAAGTTTGTTTTAAAGAAGCAACATTTAATATCACCGGTGTATTTCCCAAATTTGGAAATTTTAGTGTACAAATGCTGGATATTTCTTTTTACAAGTTGAAAAATGATATTTTAGGGCATATACTTTCTGTCCTGGTACAAAGAAAGAAAGGTGATTTGGTAGAGAATTTAATACATCAATATCAAGATTTATCACCCAACAGTCTCGAATTCCCATTGCTACTGATCAAATGTAAACTTGGAGACAAAACGACTAAAATCGAAATCACTGCTAGAAATCTTGTGCTTGAATACTATACAAATTGGTTATTACTAATGGATAAAGAGGAATCTATTATTGACGCAGTTGAAGAAGAAATTATTGAAAAAGTGACTCCTTCACAACATTCTTCATCCCAGAATAAATTAGATATCAGATATTCGATGTATGACTGTATGGTTGGTTTAACACCAGGAAGGTTGAGCTGTAAAAGCTATTTGATTATTGGTAAGGGAGACTCTGACATTTCCTTTGGTGTTGATCAATTTTATGTCAAATGTTCCTTTAGAAACATATCCATGGTTTTAATTGATGATACGAAGAACATTCTACCATTTAGTGAGCCCAGTACCTCATCATCATCGTCTTCGTCATCTGCTACTCGCCAAACACCTTATGTTTATATTCAGCCATTAGACTATTATTCCAAGTTGGGTTATATTCATCTTGGTTTGATTAATGTTGCCCATGTTGGAATTACATTTAATACCGATATAGAAGCATTAAAGGACAGAAACGAGAAACTTGGAATTAAAGACAGTTTGACATTTGTGGATCTAAAAACAAATTTAGATGAATGTCAGTTCAACTTATGTGCTGATACTGCAAACACATTGATTCAGTTGGTTAACGATTTGAAATTACCTTTGAATTTTAGAGATGAAGATAAAATGAAAGTGGATTTTGCTGATGGTATTAATGTTATGCAGGGTATTGATCAGAATATATTTAAAGGGTTGACAGAAACATTAACGGAATTAAATCTCAATGACACAGAAAATGGGTCTACAAGTGAAAGCAGTTCTCAAGAAGCGTCATCATTAATGTTTGAGGAGGGGCATTTTGATAGGGGGAATCGATCACTATATGATAATTCACATGTTGATCCTCTTCATATAAACATCAACTTGTCAAAAGTCAAAATATACTTACATGATGGATATGATTGGAAAGATACTCGAAAGGCAATCCGTGGAGCCGTCAAAAATTTTGAAACAGCACAAACAGCACAAACAGTGGCTAAGGAGAAGGAGAAAAAGCGTAAAGTTGAATTTGAAACTCGAGATATTGAAGTTCAGGAAGATGTCTTCCAAGAAACTTTGTTTCAATCAATTCATGTGGTTGCTCCTCGTAATCAAAATGCACGTGATATGGCTACCAGTATCAATTTAGATCTTCAGAATGACAAAGATGGAGAAAGTCGTGATGTATCAACTGCAAACTCTGGTAAGAGTTATAAGAATCTAAAATTAAGAAGATCAGCAAAGCACAAGCTTTTATTTGATTTGAAAAGTATTGAGGTTGGTGTCAATGTTTATTCAACAAGAGATCCTAGACGTGATAAAACCGATGAGAATATGAAATATGAATTATTGAATTTTATCGAGTTAAGAGTGGGAACAGTTGATATCTATGATAATGTGTCTACGTCAACATGGAACAAGTTTTTAAGTTATATGAATATACTTGGTGATCGAGAAATTGGAACCAGTATGGTGAAGGTTTCAATTTTGAATGTTAGACCTGATCCTGCAATGGTTTCTGGTGAAGCAATAATGAATGTATCGGTATTACCCTTGCGATTGCATATAGATCAAGATGCCCTTGATTTTTTGGTTAGGTTCTTTGAATTTAAAGATGAAAGATTTGAATTGCCACCAGATGAAATGGTTTATATACAAAAATTTGAAATAAGTTCAATCAAGTTGAAATTAGATTATAAACCCAAGAAAGTTGATTATGCTGGGTTGAGATCTGGTAAAGCAGGAGAATTTGCCAATTTTTTCACTTTGGATGGGTCCACTTTAACTTTACCTAAAGTCAAACTATTTGGAATACCGGGTGCACCCAAAATTGGTATTGGGCTAGGCAGGGCTTGGTTACCTGTGTTTCAACTGACACAGGTTATTGGTATTATATCGGGTGTGTCTCCATTGAGGTCTGTGGTTAACATTGGTGGTGGCTTTAAAGATTTGGTTGCAATTCCAATATCAGAATACAAAAAAGATGGTCGATTATGGAGAAGTATACAAAAGGGTACTGTTTCATTTGCCAAGACTACGGGGTATGAAATATTGAATTTAGGAGTTAAGTTGGCTTCCGGGACACAAGTATTATTAGAACAAGGGGAAGAAATGTTAGGTGGGGAAGGCTCTAGTGTAAGAAGTCCAAATTCAGGTGGACTGGATAATCGACGCAATTCCAATGCTTCAGATGAGTTACCTGTTGAAGTTGCAAAACCCAAATCCCAAAATAATCTACTTGTTAGTTCACAAATTTTGAATAAAGCATCAACAAAGATTGAAACTCATAGCTACGATACCAAAAAACTATATTCCAATATTGAATTAGATGATGAAGATATGGACGATAATAGGATTAATGGAATTAATAAAGAATTGCTCAGCAAATCAATATTTTTACTAGCCCCAGCAGAAGAGAAACTAGCAAAATTACAACCTCATACCAAAGGCAATCATGAAGGTCTTACTGAAGAAGAAGAAGACGAAGATGAAGATGAAGAGTATCAACTTTATGCATATGAAGATGAAGAAGAACTACAAGAAAAATTGGTTAGTCTTTATTCGAATCAACCAGAAACAATTGAACAAGGTTTGAAATCGGCATACAAATCTTTGGGGACTAATTTCAAACTCACCAAAAAGCAATTGCTTAAATTAAGAAGGGAATTGGCCGAGACAGACACAATACAGGATTCCATGGTGACAGTATTGAAGAATTCTCCGATTATTTTGATGCGCCCATTGATTGGATCTACTGAAGCGGTTTCGAAATTATTGATGGGGGTGGGGAACCAAATAGATGGTAAAAAGCTTGTGGAGAAAAAAGATAAATATCCTACCTAGTTTAGTATTTGTCTGTTGCCCACGGCACATTTATTATTATTTAGTTAATTTACATGTGGAGTTTATCTTTGTGTATATAGGAGTCTATTTTGTATAGTAATAGCTGGCAACATCAGCACGATTACAGTTTTTAAGGACTAAACGATATTGTTTAGTCAAGTACAGATAAGAGCAAAAGATTTCGATTACCGAGTAGGTCTAGGGATATGTGATTCTCTAATGTATTTCATTGTTTGTATATTTTTGTGGTATTTTGGTTATGGATTTTTTTGCCATGAGGCGATTCTCTCCATCGTGTGAGAAAGGAACGATCTGATATACAATTTCCATCTAAAAGTGAGGAGAATTAGTGTGTGCGGCAACAAACTAAAGAAGAAAAAAAAGAAATTCTGTGTGGGTTGATGCCCCATGTAATTAATTTTCCGCATAAATTTCAACCTTTTCTTTTTCTGACACCCTCTTCCTTCCCCCTATATTTTATCTTTTTCTTAAGTTTCTACTTACATCAAATTGTCCTGTTATATCACTTACACGAAGGGATGAGACAAAAAAGACTTTAATATATCTTACTTTTTTCAAAAGATAAGAGTTTTCAAAGAAACTTTTCCCCCTTTATTATAATTGAGTTTCGAGGATCTTCTCGTAACCATTTACCTCTCCAACATTCTTGGTACACACAGACGATTTTATCGTATCTAAGTGTGTGTGATGGGATGCTGCACTCTGGAGAGCATTTTTCATTATTATACACCAACTGTTAATTTTTCTTATCTTTGGAATAAATTAGTGTTGTTAAGATCACCAGTGGGTTACAAACATAGAAGTAGATTTTTAGTTTGGCTTATTTGAATATTTCTTTTTTAATTTTTTCTTTGCTTAAAAATCTTTTACGGCAATTTAATTGTCACTTGTGCAGCAAAGCATTGGCAGAAAAATTTTCCCATCGTGTTTGAATTTTTGTTATTCTTCGGGCGGTCCATTCAGATTTTATTTTCTACAATTCATACTACCCATATAGTTATGCTTCACATTATCTCATTGAATTACATAGGTAAAACTTAGTATGGGTCTCCCCAATTGGTAAGACAGGACACAGGTACATTATAACGTGACCAGGTTTCGGAAAAAAAAAGAAAATGTCAAAAAACGGCAAGGCAGAGAGGCACACACAAAAGCACACAAACCCACAAAGCCCACACATCACCACACATACACGTCAAACGACTACTAAAAAAAAAAAAGATAACAAAGCCCAAAAAAAACAATAAATTCAAGAAATTTCATACAATTTTTAACCTCTTCGCATCCATAAAATTTTTTTAATATCAATTTCACACATTATTATACATGATCAAAATGCCTAATCTCTTGTTCAACTACTAGTAATACACAATATTGATTGAATTTACTGGTCTTCCTCCTCCTCCTCCTCCCTTTAGCCTCCTCTTCTCGTGGCCATTGCAGATTTTTCATTTCATTTCTTTTTTTTTCTTAATTAATTATTATTTGAACTTTATCTTTAGAATTATTCCGATCCTTCTTCTCATCATTTATATATAATATAGACAGTTTCATTTTTGCTTGAAAAAAATTATTTGCCTTCTTTATTTTTCTTTATTTTCATTTATTTATTTCATTTTTCATTTTTCTATCTACCAAAGGGATTATTGTTAAAATAACAAGTTCATACATGTCATATTATTTATTGACACATAATCATAAATCTTACCTTCAATCAGTCCATTAATTCTTGTTTAATCAAGAAAAATTCTCCACATAAGTTATTTATCTTAGCTGTTTTTATTTTTTGAAATCCCGCCCATATGGTTTCTCCGTCCACAGATAAAGCACCATCCATTGTAGAGTTGACTCCAGAAACATATCAACAAGATGTTTCCTCAGATTCAATCGATTTGGAATCAGGTGCAAAAAAGCTCCAAAATGAATCAGCTTTGCAATCACACGAGTATACTACCAATATCGATGAAACTTCATCAAGCAACACTGCATCCAAGTTGACTTATATCCAAAAATTGAAAATAAGATTTCCTTATTACAGATTAGCAATTGACATTTTTATCGGTTGCTTTTTCACTGCATGGTGGTTATCTATAGTCATTCAACCTAAACATAGACATCAATGGTTGATTCCAACGGTTATTTGGGGTATGATTATGGTGAGATTGATCACTTGGCACATAAAAATTTTACCATGGTTATTAAACAAAGTCAAAATTGTTTGGGATTTCTTTACTGGTTATGTGTATAAAGTTTTATCAAAAAAATATCAAAGATTAATCACTGGTGCTGTGATTACTGTTGGTGTTATTTTATTAGGTACATTTGTTCCTTCAGAAACTGAATATTCCAAAAGGAAAGATAGAGCCATCTCCTTTTTCGGTTGTATTGTTGCCATATTCTTATTGTTTGTCACTTCAAAAGCTCCTTCGAAAATTAATTGGAATGCGGTTATTGGCGGTATGTTGATGCAATTTATTATTGCATTATTTGTTTTGAGAACTAAGTGTGGGTACGATGTATTTAATTTCATTTCCACTTTGGCAAGAGAATTATTGGGTTTCGCCAAAGATGGGGTGGCATTTTTAACTAATAAAGATGTCTCTCAATTAGGAATGTTCTTTTTCACCGTGTTACCTTCAGTGGCTTTTTTCGTGGCGTTCATTCATATTTGGTATTATTTCGGTGTTATTCAATGGGCCATTAGAAAATTTGCTTACTTTTTCTTTTGGACATTAAGAGTTTCTGGTGCTGAAGCCATTACAGCTGCTGCCTCTCCGTTTATCGGTATTGGTGAAAGTGCCATTTTAATTAAAGATTTGATGCCATATTTGACTAAAGCAGAATTACATCAAATCATGACTTCAGGGTTTAGTACCATTAGTGGTGCTGTTCTTGTTGGTTATATTGGTCTTGGTCTTAATCCACAAGCTTTGGTTAGTAGTTGTGTCATGTCAATTCCTGCATCTCTTGCAGTATCAAAATTAAGATACCCTGAACTTGAAAACCCAATCTCAAGTGGTACAGTAATGATTCCAAAAGTTGAAGACCCTGAAGAAGCAAGGGAAAAATCAAAAGATGAACCTCAAAATGTCTTGCAAGCATTTTCAAATGGGGCCACTTTAGGGTTGAGAATTGCCGGGACAATGATGATTCAGTGTATGTGTATTATTGGACTTGTTGCCTTATGCAATGGTATTTTAACATGGTTTGGTAACTATTGGAACATTGATCATTTGACTTTGGAATTGATGCTTTCCTACATTTTTTACCCAATTGGATTCTTGTTGGGTACTCCGCGTAATGAAATTTTGCTTGTTAGTAAATTGATTGCTTATAAATTCATTCAAAATGAATATGTTGCTTATAATTTGTTAACAAATGAAGCTCCTTATAATGAAATGTCTAAAAGAGGAACATTAATTGCCACCTATGCTTGTTGTGGGTTTGCCAATTTAGGTTCTTTGGGTATTACTTTGGGTGTTTTGAATACATTGACAAACAATTCTAGAGCCAAAGATATTTCTTCAAGTATTATATCTGCTTTGTTCTGTGGTGCCATTGCCACTATGTTATCTGCTGCCATTGCTGGTATGGTTATGCATGATTTAAACACTTTCCACATTAACTAGTTACTAAACTAGTTTTGATACGTGTACGTCAGTTATGTTAATATTGTATGTATAAATTGTATGTTAATGTGACACACAGTGTAGAATTTGAAAATTTGCATAATTGTATGTCGTGTAGGCTGTTCAATAAAACGATTATGAGTTACGGGTTCAATTTTAAAGAAGAAAAAAATACATTCTTGACTCCATTTAACAGATCTCAAAGTACACGCTCAATCTTTATATCAGTCATCTAGTGATCAATGTCTTCAGAGTCGTTACCAATATCATCTTCATCTTCTTCATCATCATCAAATCGCAAGAAAGCTAATGAGCTGGTATTAGAAGAAGCTATTGTCCGTAGTTCTATTGATACTATTGATCTAATAACTCCCAAAAAACTCAGTAATTTATCTATCAAAACAACTGCAGATGACTTACAATCAAATATTGAAGGATATCAGGAATTTTTATTTAATGCCAACACTTTGTTTGGAGAAAGACCTTTGGCTGATTATCAATATCTATGGTTGGAAACAATTTATCGATTAACATTTACTTTGGTCAAATTAAAGAAATCATTTAGTCAATTGTATCTACATGCGCAACCGTATGAAATTGAATCTATTGGTCCAAAGGCAATTGTGTTAAATGCTAAATTGATGCAAGCTACAGAAGAATTGAGTATACTTATGTGTGAGTTTTTCAATAATGCCCTTTCAATAGTAGTTGCGTTTGAGAATAGAGTGCAAAGTTTGATTGGACAATGTTTAAAATTATTATTACTTGAAGAAATGGAAGATGATAGATTTGACCATATCTCTAATGCGGCATTACAACAGATCCAGGTGTATTTGATTAATCATAAGGTTGGCATTGAAATTCTTATTAGATTTAGTGAAACGGTTTATAAATTGGGTAAATCACCCTTGATTTTACCACTTTTACAAGAATTTGATCCTGAGCTACCTATGAATTTGATTGCTTCCAATGCTATCAATTTGGTCGATGTGATGAATTTTTATCGTTATGTTTCATTCAATTTAGTGTCGTTATCAGTGAATGACAAAAAATATGCCAAATTGGCAGAGATTTATTTCAGAATTTTGTTAGCTTTCCCTAATTTGAATTTAAAGTTATACGTTAAAGATGAAGATGAAAAGGGCATGTTTAGGGATAAGCGCGATGAATTCATTATCAATTTACTGGAAAGACAAGAGCTTTCGTTGATGTATGTGTTAAATTATCTTTTAGCTGTTGGATCATTACGAAAGCTACTCGAATCGTCTCAGTTGTACCAAAAAGAGTTGTCATTTCTTGTTAATAGTGTTTCCTTGTCACTTTCTAAGGATATAGACAAATTGGCGTCACAAACAACAAGTACAAGATCAAGTATGGTGTCTATACCGCAATATAATATGGAAATCGAAAGAAAATTGGAAATTGAAAAAAAATTGGCGAGTAGTAAATACAAATACAGTTCTTTAAGCAGTGTTATATTCAATGGTTCATACAAGGAAAAACTACGATTAGTAGTGAATTTCGGTGAATCTTTACTTGCTCCCAATTTACTTGTGAAAAAATTGAAAAACAAAAGTATCGATAACAATGATAGTTATGTTGAGTCGAATAAAGTTGTAGAAAGGTTGATCCATGCAATGAACAATATTGAAGATGATTTATTAGCAGTTTTATAGTGTTTTAGATTTTAATTAGTATCTATGTACTCATCTACAACAGCCATTAACCGCTTTAGAAACGCTTTAGTATAACTGTCAACATCTAAATCAAGAAGTCCTATCACTATGTTCATTCCTTGAGGTGATGAAACCACATTGAATTGTAAATGAGACAGGAACCCATTATCTTGACTGAACCAACATGGTAATGGCATTTTCCCAACATTCGAAATCTCCATGGTTGACCGTTTATGTGTACCTATCTTTGATTTAAGAAACGATCCAATATTAATGTATTTCAAAAGTCCAACAAAATAGAATGGATGACGAGAGTCAAGATCACGTTGTAAACGTTTTGTAATGTAATTTGTGGTAGCAATTGGATTGGTGATTGGTTCGATATCTATACTACTTTCAGCCACGGCAACCTGAAACATATCCAAATCATAATACCTTCTACCATTTAATGGAATCGCTATAGACATAGACCTATTAGGGTGAAATTCTTGAAATGTTTGTAAGGCAATGGTAATGAGCCATGGCGTTAACTTTGTTGATGTAGATCTGGTAATGGCTAACATTTTTGACACTATATCATTATTCAAATTAATCACACTAAAGTTTGTATGTTGATTCAACGATATGGGTTTATTTTGAAACATTGGGTATTTATTGATGTTTGGATAAGTGAAGTAAGCCACTAACTTTCTCATCCAATTTGGTAACCATAATTGCAAAGCTCCTCTTATTAAAAACCATATTGGTGTTTTGTATAAGGAACAAACCTCAGTTACTGATTCAGGCAATGAATCCACTTCTTTACTCAAAACATTTTGAAATTCAACATCATCACTGGTATCTAGTAATAATCGAAATAATTCTTTATGGAAGAATGCTCCACCATTACCATCAAAGTAAGCATGGTTACAACAAATAGTTATTATACTGTCTTTTATAAATAATTTCCATAAAGGTTTGGTACAATTCATTTCAAAATAAATAGTGTTCAAAAATTCAAAAAATTCTGGATTGACATCATATTCAGTATACTCAACAACAGAGTCAAATGTAATGGGGATACTCTTCAATACATAATCTCTATAATCATTGTCAGTGCTACCAAAGAAATTGCAACCTAAAATTGGATTATCTTTAATTAAGTGTGATAAGGCTCGGGATAATTTGGCTTTTGTTATAGGGAAAGGGTATTCAACAGTTATATTAAAATTCAGATAATACTTGTTTTCAGTACGGCATATTTGATATCTTTCAAAAAATGAGGCTTTACGTAAGCTTGTCATGTTGTTGGAGACTTTGAAAAATTTATAAGGTATTATAATGGATATAATAAATACAAAGAATACAGTAAATCAGATTTTGTCCTCCCCAGAAAAAGAAAAGTGAACGAAAAGATCTAAGAGAGATACAGATTCAACAAAACATTAACAATTTTTTTCTTACACAGTAGTAGGTTTAACACTATCTTGGTGGAATCTTATGTTTAACTAGTGATTACTATAGGTCTTTAATTCCTGGTAAAATAGATGGTTATAAAAACTTAAGTAAAATGGTAAGATTGAAAATCAAAAAAATAAAACCAAAGTGCTTCGGGCGAGGGTCGAACTCGCGACCTTAAGATTATGAGACTTACGCTTTAACCAACTAAGCCACCGAAGCAATTTGATGTCATCAGAAGTTGACTTTTTTAACAAGTCTATGAGCTATAATATCATTTTCCTTCTCTAATTATGTTGGTAAGGATTAGATATTTGTTGTGGTTATACTTTTCATATTTTAAATTGATGCACAAAA
>OBUW01000527.1_pt1 | contig 19261 bp, 8 predicted proteins | sample 1475761 | NCBI WGS metagenome assembly OBUW01 (sample SAMEA2579908, study PRJEB22360) | human gut metagenome | biome: human gut; feature: human-associated habitat; material: faeces | place: Denmark | collected 2008/2010
AAAAGTCAAAAGTGTAAAAACAAACAGTGTGTGTGTGTGTGTTGGATTTTAAATTATTTCCTCTGTTTTTTAAATTTCTTTTTTTTTCATTTTTTTCATTTTTTTCAGTCACTTTCATTTTCAGCCACTTTCATTTAAATCAGATTAATATTATTTCTTATTCCTATTCCTATTCCTATTCTTCTTCTTCTCCTCCCTTTCTTTTCTTTTCTTTTCTATTTGTTAGGAATTGATTAACTATTATTATTATTATTATTATTAACTTGTAGAGAGAGTTTAGTTTATTTAATATCTCATATTGATTTCATTAGTTGTTTGAAGAGGGGGAGCGGAAGAAAATGAAAATTTTCTCACACCTCTTTCTTGTTTCTGTGTGCGTGTGCGTGTTGTAAAAAAGTCATTCAAATTTCTTTCTCTTTCTTTCTCTTTCTTTGAATTGAAGTATAAATTGAATTAAATTTTTCCCTCATCTTTCATCTCATCCCATTCATCCCATTTCATCCCATTGATCTTTTATCAACTAATAGTATTCTTTTTTTTATCAACCATATATGATATATCATTGGTATAATTCAAATAAATTAACTATTTATTATTCATCATACATGATTAACAGAAGTTAAATTTATTTGTTAGTATTCCTCCCCTACCCACACTCACATTCCCTTCCCCCTCCCTCGCCCCCAATTCAGTATTCAGTATTCAGTATTCTATATAATATATAATATATAAACATAACATATTAAAAAAAACTTCATATTTTCAACTGTTCAACACAACACCCCCCTGTTCCTAGTCTAGTCCAATTTATTAAGTCATATATTGTTGATTAATTAAACAGTCACTAGTCCTCAGTCCTCAGTCCTTAGTTCTTAATATTAAGATCTTCCATTTTTTTTTTTTTACCCAAGCTATGAAAATTATTTTTGTTGTCTAACAACTATAATAATATTTACCAGAAATTGCTACAAATATAAATAAATAAATAAATAAATATAATTAAGAGTATATCTCCCCTTTTGTTTTTTTTTTTCTTCCCAGCCATGTCCGATAGTGAAAGTTATTATCAAAATTCAACTACTAATCAACCTATTCCTAGATCTGATGAAGTATTGGATGATCATAGAAATCAAATCACTAATGATTGTGCCATTAGTGATAGTGAAGATGAGTTGGAATTAAAACCAGAATTAGAATCAGAAGTTGTAAAAAGCGAAAAACAACAACAACAACATCATCAAGAGATTACATCAGATAATGCTAAACCATTGACTCGTAAATCTGGTTCTTCAATTAAGAAAAAATCTAATCTTACCGATAAAGATAGAATTACCAACCCTATGAGTTTATCTGGTGGTGATGATACTATTAACAGCGGTCACAAAAATCGTAATTATAACATGAGTTCATTACGTAAAGATTTTTATTTAAAAGATAATACTGACGACAATTCTACTAATAATCATACTCATCTTGCAATTCCAATTCCAATTCCAACCCCAATTATTACTAATGCTAATAAATCAAGAAGAAAATCTCAATTGGAAAATTTACCTCCATTAATTAAAAAGAAAACTATTGGTCGTAATAATTCTAATAATTTTGAAAATGATTTAGTTAGTCCCATGACAAAAATGAAAACTAATGATAGTGAAGATATTACTAATACTAGCACCACTGCTAATCATATGAAACTTGGTATTGGTGCTACAACCCTTGGTGTTGGAACTGGTACTACCGCCACTGCCACTGCCACTGCCACTGCTGCTGCTGGTAGAAGACCATCTCGTTCATCTATTGATAGTGAAGCTGATTCTCATGCATCAAGATCATCTCAAGAAACTGAAGAAGATGTTTGTTTTCCTATGGTTGGTGATCATATTAGAGTTAATGGAATTGATTTTGATGAAATTGATGAATTTATTAGAGAAGAAAGAGAAGAAGCTTATTTACAAAAACAAATGATTGCTAAAAATATTCTGCGTATTGATGAATTTCAAAATCTTTCCAAAAATAATACTACTAGTGGTGCATCTCGTCATCCATATCATCATCACAGTAATAATAATAAAAAAAATAATGGTGGTGATGGTAGTGGTGGTTCTAGTATGGCAGCATTAAAATATACTCCAAAAAATATTTTAAAGAAAACATTATCAAGATTTGAATTTACTCATGAAAATTCTTCATCTTCAGAAGAAATTTATGAATTGAAGACTAAACAACAACCACCTTACAAATATGATGATCAATTATCATTAACTTCATCTACATCTTCTACTTCTGGATCTGGATCTGGATCTGGATCTGGGCAGGTGAAATTTGGTGGAGCAAGAATTTCTGATGGGATTAATGGAGGTTCATTACCTGATAGATTTTCACTTTTCCATTCTGAATCAGAAGAAACTATTCATGCCCCCGATATTCCATCATTAGTATCACCAGGTCAATCTGTTCGAGATTTATTTAGAAATGGTGAAGAAACTTGGTGGTTAGATTGTACTTGTCCTACAGATTCGGAAATGAAAATGTTGGCCAAAGCATTTGGTATTCATCCTTTAACTGCTGAAGATATTCGAATGCAAGAAACTCGTGAAAAAGTTGAATTATTTAAAAGTTATTATTTTGTTTGTTTCCATACTTTTGAAGCTGATAAAGAATCTGAAGATTATTTAGAACCGATAAATGTTTATATTGTTGTTTTCCATGATGGTATATTAACGTTCCATTTTTCACCAATTTCTCATCCAGCAAATGTTAGAAGAAGAGTTCGTCAATTGAGAGATTATGTCGATGTTAGTGCTGATTGGTTATGTTATGCCTTAATCGATGAAATTACCGATGGTTTTGCCCCCGTGATTCATGGAATTGAATATGAAGCTGATGCCATTGAAGATGCCGTTTTCACTGCTAGAGATACTGATTTTAGTAGTATGTTACAAAGAATTGGTGAATCAAGAAGAAAAGTCATGACTTTAATGAGATTATTATCAGGTAAAGCTGATGTCATTAAAATGTTTGCTAAAAGATGTCAAGAAGAAGCTAATTCTTCTTCTGGTTATTATCAACGTCAATATAACTTACAACAACAACAACAACAACAACAGGCTCCACCACCACCACCACCTAACCCTATTATTACTTCACCAATTAATTCAACTTTGAATCTTAATAGTTTAGGAACTTCAACTGGTGGAGGAGTAGGAGTAGGAGGAATTAATTTTGGTCCCAATCCAACTGGAAATAATACTAATACTAACACTACTGGTTCACCTTCACCACCTCAACAACAACAACAACAACATGGTATCACTAACAAATCTTTCCCCATCCCCGATGCACGTCCAAGAGCTGATATTGCATTATATTTAGGTGATATTCAAGATCATATAATCACCATGTTTCAAAATTTATTAGCCTATGAAAAAATTTTCAGTCGTTCACATTCAAATTATTTAGCTCAATTACAAGTTGAATCATTCAATTCCAATAATAAAATCACCGAAATGTTTTCTAAAATTACTTTGATTGGGACAATGTTAGTTCCATTAAATTTAGTCACGGGACTTTTTGGTATGAATGTAAGAGTCCCTGGTGAAGGTGGGAAAAATTTAGGTTGGTTTTTCGGAATTGTTGGAGTATTAATATTTATAATTATTGGATCATTTATATTTGCTCAATGGTGGTTGAAAAAATTGAATAATTCAATTGAAGGACAAAATAATGGTAATCGACCAATTTTTAATCATTCATCAAGAAGATCAATTAGAAGTTTAGGTTTAAAAAAACATGGTGGTAATAAATCAATTATTAGTTTCCCCAATAAATATGAATAAGAATAATCAAAGAAATGCCACAGAGTTTGATGGTTCGTTTTTTTTTTTTTTATTGTCATGATGGAGTTGTATATACATATACTTTTTATAGAAGTAACAATAGTAAATGATAATAGTAGTCATCAATCATCATATTTATAATCGTACACTAACTTCTTCTTGATTTAGGGAAAGAGTTATATTATTTACTATAAACATTTATTTTTACGAGTTGTGTTAAATTGGAGAGTCAAATTAATAGGATGTAAAAAGAAGTTTTTAAAGAAGGAATAAAGAAATATTATAATTCAGAGGTTTCATACAGAGGGGGGGGGGAGAAGGGGATATATATCGGCATTTGTTGGTACTTTTGTTTTTGAAATAAAATATAAGTTATCCAAATTATTATTATCATTATTATCAATATTGCAAATAATTAACTAATATGACGAGTTCCTAAATATGATCCCATTTTGTTTGAATTGGAGGAAAATAAACATTGAAAACAAATCAGTAAATTCAGTATATATATATTTTTTGATCTAAACACCATCCCACAACTTCATTGACAAAAGTAATATCAGTATAATCATTATCATTAGTCGAAATCCATTGAAATTGAGGTTTGAAGAAATTTTGGTGAAATAGGGGATGGGATGGGGGGATCAAAGAAATCTTTGAAAATCTTATACACAAACTTAAAAATAAACTGTGGCTCACTTTTCAAATCTTTTCCCTGTAATTACCAATTAACAATATTAATATTCAATATTAATATTCAATATTCAATGATTACGCAATGGATTGATTGATTGTATTATTATCCTGAAGTTGACTAACTAATTGTTGGTTCTCCCATATATATATATATATATATATGATGTACATTTCCTTTTTAAAGTTTCAAACTTCTTCTTTTAATTTCTCCGACATTTTATATATCAATTACCATCACATATTATGACAGTAACCTCTTCCTCATCTAAACAACCCAATTTTTTAATCATTGTTGCTGATGATTTAGGTTTCACCGATTTATCACCATTTGGAGGTGAAATCAATACTCCAAATTTAAATAAACTAGCTACTGGTGCCAATGGAGTTCGATTAACTGATTTTCATACTGCTTCAGCTTGTTCTCCAACAAGATCAATGTTATTAAGTGGTACTGATAATCATATTGCTGGATTAGGACAAATGGCTGAATTTGCTCAACGTCATCCTGAAAAATTCAATAATCAACCCGGTTATGAAGGTTATTTAAATGATAAAGTGGTTGCTTTACCAGAAATTTTACAAGATAATGGATATCATACATTTATTTCTGGGAAATGGCATTTAGGTTTGAAAAAACCTTATTGGCCCAATAAAAGAGGATTCAATAAAAGTTTTACATTATTACCTGGTGCTGGTAATCATTATAAATATATTACCAGAGATTCACAAGGTAATCAAATCCCCTTTTTACCAGCAATTTACGTTGAAGATGATAAAGAATTATTACAACCGGAAATTGAATTACCCGATGATTTTTATTCAACAAATTATTTCACTGATAAAGCCATTGAATTTATTAAAGAGACCCCTCAAGGTAAACCATTTTTCGGAATGATTACTTATACAGCTCCTCATTGGCCTTATCAAGCACCACAAGATAAAATTGCCAAATATAATGGAGTTTATGATAATGGACCAGAAGAATTACGTCAGAAAAGATTACAATCTGCCAAAAATTTAGGATTAATTGATACAAATATAATTCCTCATCCAATTAAAACTATTCGTAAATCATGGGATGAATTAACTCTGTTGGAAAAATTGAAAGAAATTAAAATCATGCAAACTTATGCTGCTATGGTGGAAATTTTAGATGAAAATATTGGTCGATTAATTGATCATTTAAATTCAATTGATGAATTAAATAATACATTTATTTTATTTATGTCAGATAATGGAGCTGAAGGTATGTTAATGGAAGCATTACCTTTAACTAATCAAAGAATTAATAAATTCATCGATGAATATTATGATAATAGTTTATCTAATATTGGTAATAAAAATTCATTCACTTATTATGGTGATCAATGGGCTCAAGCAGCAACTGCTCCTCATGCAATGTATAAAATGTGGTCTACTGAAGGAGCAATTGTATGTCCATTAATCATTCATTATCCAAATTTATTTTCTTCTTCTGCCGTTTCTGGTGGTGGTAGCGGTGATGGTGATGGTGACGGTGACGGTGGCAAGATTCTTAAAGAATTCACAACGGTGATGGATATTTTACCTACAATATTAGAATTAGCTAATGTATCACATCCAGGAGAAACTTATAAAGGTCGTCAAGTTGTTAAACCAAGAGGTAAATCATGGGTTAATTATTTGATTAATAAAACTGATCAAGTTCATGATGAAAATACCGTTACTGGTTGGGAATTATTTGGTCAACAAGCAATTAGAAAAGGTTCATTTAAAGCCATTTACATTCCAAAACCATTTGGACCGGAAAAATGGCAATTATTTAATATAATTGAAGATCCGGGTGAAATTAATGATTTAAGTGAATCATCATCAGAGTATCAAACCATTTTAAATGAATTATTAGATCATTGGGCGGTTTATGCTGCTGAAACGGGATTAATTGAATTAGGTAGTGATTTATTTGAAAAAGAAAAAATTGAAGGTGAATCAAATGAAGTTGTTTATAGAACCATCCTTGATAATAATTGAAAGTACAACAACAGCTAACATGTATTGAGATTTTAGTTAGACCAACAAAAAGAATACAGGTTAAACTGAGCAATTGGTTTATATATTTGTACATACATACATATCTATAATATTATATACTCATTGAAGCAAGTGTTCAACCTCTTTATTTATTTTGATGATATCTTCAAATCATTCTTATTTTCCAGTTTATCATCATGCTTCTTTGTCTTTGTCTTTGTCTTTGACTTTGACTTTGACTTGTTGTGCTTTTTCTTATCATTTTTACCCTTGTTTGAATAATTTGTATCAAATCCATCTTCATTAGGAATCCAAATTTCATTACTATTATCATCATTTCCATTTTGTTCAATTTCTTTAGGTAATTTCAAATTTTTAAATGTTTCTTTTTTCCATTCTTGTAAATGTTTCTTCTTGGTATATTTCCGTTTATCTTTTAATCTTAATTCTTTAGGACGATAAGGAGCAAATTTTTTAATACTAATGAAATTATTCAATTGTTTATCATCAGCTAATATAATATCTCTAGTAGTTAAACCAAAAGTTTCTGGTGATACTTCACGATATTTAAATTTGATTTCTTTACCATGTTCATTTTCTCGTTGACGACCTCTTTCTTCTTCAATTTCATCCATTAATTTTAATGTATTGGCTTCTACTATTGCTTGAGCTTTTTCTTTAAGAGATTGTTTTTCTTTTTTAGCAGATTTTTTAGCTTTAAGTAAATCTTTCCTGGATTTTTTATGTGGTGGTTCCTCAGATGCATTATCCTCTTCTTTTTCTTCCTCTTCCTCTTCTTGTTCTTCTTCGTCTTCTTCATCACTGTTTATATCACCACCCATAATTTCATCATCATCATCATCCCAAGTTGGTTTTTCCAATTCAGCTTCATAATATTGTTCATTAAAAATTTCTGCCATTTTATTATCCCAATCAGCATCATCAAAATCATCATTTAATAAAGAATCTCCAAATACTCTTTCAATAGTTTTATCATCAACATTTATGTTGTCACCGCCAATGGCTTGTTTAATTTTACTTAATCGATCCATAACTTTATTAACAGTAGCAGTTTTCTTTTTCTTCAATAAATCTTGAACAATTTCATCTTCTTGACGTTTTAATTCTTGTCGTTTTTCACGTTGTCTTTTACGCAGATTAGTTTTCAGTCGTCTTAATGTTGCTTGATTACGTGCATAACTAATAATTTCTGCTCCTCCATTAGGATCTTCATAACGGAAATTATAAGCATTTTCAAATTTTTCAACGGCATCATCAAATTCTTCTTCATCAGTTTGATCAATTTTATCTAAATTGATTATTTTATCTCCCTTTTTAGGTATCCATGCTTTCAGATCAAGAAAAGCATTTAAAAATCCTTGTTGATCTTGATTTGGATCAGGTAAATTTGATCCACTACCACCAACAGCAATTTCTTCTTTATCTTCTTCATTTTTGGATCGTTTCCCTTCCTTCTTACGGAAAAAGTCGTCGTCATCATTGTTCTCTGCTTGCTCTTTCTCATCACTATCACTATCACTATCATCCTCGACATCTTCATCAAATGCCTTTTTAATTTCTGCTAAAAGTTGATCTTTTTCTTCTTTTTGAACCGTAACAAATGATTTTTGTCCATCAATAGTTTTTTGATCATCAAATGGCGCAGACCCATTTTCTCCTTCCTCATCTTCATGGTGTTTTTCCCCTTTTGCTTTTTCTAATAATTGCATACGATTATAATCAGTTATATATAATGGTTTATGTTTCTTTATTGTTTCATTATATTCAATCAGTTCGGGATCTTCAAAAAATTTGACATTTGGATCTAATAATTTTGATGGATCAGTTTTAATGGTTTGTAAAACTTGATTAATCCCCGTTTCAACATCTTCAGTAATTAAATCTCCATATTCATCTTCTTCCTCTGATGATGATGATGATGATGATAAGGATTCATCGGAATCAAAATCAGACTCTTTGGAAGGTGATAAAGTTTTCTTATTTTGGGGTAATTTTTGTAATGATGGTTTTTCAAATTTTATATCTTTGGCATTCTCAGTTGAGTTGGTGGTAGTAGCAGTAGCAGCAGCAGCAGCAGCTTCTCTTGCCTTTTTGGCAGCAGACTTCTTTCTAGCCATTGTTATTAATTGATGAGATTAGATTGTGATGATTTAAGAAAATCCGATGAGATGTGATTTATTTATAAATCTCAAATTTTTTTTTTTCCATACAAAAACAAATACGTATTGCTTATATACAGGTATTTAATTATACACAACATATGATGATGATCTGGACCAAGAAGATTACAAATTATTCATTAAATGAAGATGGAAAGCTGCCTGATTATATTCATGAGAAATAGATACACATTATTGTGTTAGGCTTAAATCTTACCTGAATTATGCTTCTGAGCCAGCCACGTTATTGGGAGTTTTTATGTAGATATAACCTGGTTTTTCTTTAGTAACAAGATGTTCACCTCTCTTTTGGGTTCCTTAAGAGTTTTTGATTTTATAGATTCCTTCTCTGTATACCTTTGAACCTCTTTATTTGGTAACGGTGGGAAATATTGTTTCTTTTCCAAATTTTTTGTATCCTCTTTGGCAGTCAAAGTATCGTTTTTGCAACTAGATGTTTTGTGACCTTTTATACCACATTTAGTACAAGGTTTAATAAATGGACATTGATATTTTGTATGAGTCATTGCTCTACAATATGCACAAAATCGACACCTTGATACAACTTTTGATGTACATTTATCTAGTATATTTTTTTGTTTACCAGAATTTGCTTTTGTTTTTGTTGATTTTCTTTTGGTAGTAGTAGTAGTAGTAGTAGTAGTAATGATTCTTCGTTTAGGGACCTGCCCTGAATAAAGATCAACAATAAAATAACAAACATAATCTTTAATTTCTGATTGTCCCTTTTTACCCGGAGGTTGAGTATACAGAATCACAGGATCATATTCTTTTACTATTTTATCTTTTTTATTTAAGAAATTTGTTTTGAATAAACTTCTTGCTTGTGATCTAATGTACATTGGTAATTGGAATGATAATAATTGTCGATTTTTAAATTGATCTACTTTAATATGTTCCACAGTGCCATTGAAATTTAAGTCTAGATTGTTGATTAAATTTGTTAATGTCATCATTTCTAATGAATTATTATCATATACTGGTTCCTCTATGAAAGGGTCAAAAACCATGAGTTTATGTACAATTGTAAAATCTAATGTTCTATGGATATATATCAATTCCTCCCTTAATTTTAACAATTCTTCACAAGTATAACCTGTTTCTTTGTTTGAAATAGTGATTTGCAGCGAGAAGTATTCAAATGAATCATTTTCGATATATTCTGGATAATGACTCAAAATCTCTGCATGATTTTTACCAGTTTCGTTTAAACTGGTATCGATGGCTTGATATACCTTGAGTGTTCCATACTTGTCGAGAAGTGTCGAACAATCTGATGTTATAAAGCCAAGTGGGAACAGTTCCTTGTGCTTCTGTAAATCATCAATGGCTTCTTGTGGGGGTTTAAAACATGAATTTATAATTTCTTGGTGATTTAACCTTTGGTTCTTCATCACATTAGTTTATTGCTGTTGGCTATAGAAGTCAAGTTATTGTTTCCCCTGATAAACAATTTATCAACTTCTACACTACTTTCTCTGGAGGAGAAGAAAAGATGATGCTACCAATTGCTTATAGATTTTAAGATTTATTCAATCACATGAAAAGTCGATATTAGATATAAAAAAGATAAGCTATAAATTTTAGTTATAATACACTTTAAGAATAGACTCGATAGTTTATTTAAACGTATTTCTTTCTAGTGAATAAATTATTAGGGAGGAGGGGTCAGAATATATAAAGAAGGTTGAAGATACAGTTTATTACTATATTAAGAAATTTAGCCGAGTTCTGGTGACCGCGTGTGCTCCACTTTGTTTTGTTTTGTTTTGTTTTGTATTTATATGTCTTGGTTTGTAGAGTAATATTGTGGTTGTATATACAATTTATGTTACTTTATTCCCTCTTAGTATAACCGATATTTTATTTATTCTTTATTCTTTGTTGTTATTGTTGTTGTATAGTTATATGTCATGTAAAATTTGATTAACAAATATTTACTTTTCTTTTCCTTTCTTTTCTTCTACAAGTATATTAGTTTGATTAAGTATTGATTTATATACCTTAAAGGGGTTTTCTTAAATATCAAAATTTGTCATACTACTATCATATCTACAGATGATTTATTGATTAACTAATTCTGACAATAATGCAATCGAATTCATCATCGCCATCGCCATTATCATCATTTAATTCGAAAAAACGATTTTCTTTAGGTTCATTACGTAGACACAAACAACAATCTACTACTAGAACTACTACTACTACTACTACTACTCAACAAGATCAAACACAATCTAGTCTCCTTACTAGAAATAATTCAATTAATAATAAATCAACTAAAATCATAACAAATGATACTGATTCATCAACAATTAAACCAGAAAAGAATAATAGTGGTCATAATAGTCATAGATTATCAAAATTATTTATTCGAAACAATAACAACAACAATGATGAAGAAAAAGAAGGATTTTTAGATGATTCAAGTAAAATAATTACTCCCACTATAAAATATTTCAATAATACTATTTCTCCATCTTCAAATTCAAATTCAAATTCAAGTTTCTTCTTCAATAACAACAAAGCCCCTACTAGTAATAGTAGTGATGGTAGTAGTAATAGGAAATTCAGAACTTCATCCTTATCTAATAAATCACCATTATCGAAAACATTTAAACGAGCATATACTAAAATATTCAAGAAATCACAAATAATCGATACTACTACTAATAATAATAATAATGAAAAGCCAAGATTAGTGATTAGGAAAACCATGTTACATAATATATTACCATCTGATTCAGATGAAGACGAAGATAATGAGGAAGAAGAAGAAGAAAAAGCAGAAGAAGGAATTAATAAAGTGTCACCCAATCATAATGACAACAACAACAATAAGGACAACAAAAAAGAAGATGAGGGAATTGAAAACCAAATTTGTATACATAAATCATTAATATTTCGTGATGTATTACCTACTAATAAATCAAATCATACTGCTAATATAACTAAAGAAAATCAATATTCTGAACATATAACTATTTCACCAATTATTATTTTGGATTATATGAATGATTTGAATTTGAAATATCAATAATAAAGTAACAGGAGGGAAGTTTCGATCGTTTGAGTTTTCTTTCTTTTATTTTTGTTTTATTTTGTTTATATTGATAGGTAGGTTTTTGGATTCCAAATTCAAATTCAATCTTAATTTTTCAAAGAGTTTCTGGTTTGATTATTGGTTTAACTTGGATTACATTTGAAATGTTGTTTTGGGAAAAAAAAAAATAAACTTATCAATTTATTAATCAGAACTATATATTTGTTATTTAATTATTACTTATTTATATATATATATATATATTCAGTATTTCACTCTTCCAACTATCGTATTTTTCAATCACGTCTACTAAATCTTGGACTACGCTACCATATAGATAATGACATAATAAACCTTCTATAGTAGACATACGGCTGAAAACAATATATACAAACCCCTTATTGATGTTTAACAAAAAAATTTTTAATAAATTAAATATATTTAATGACTTTTTTTTTTATAAAAAGAATAATAGATATACAAAACAAGAAGAAGAAGAAGCCAATTTGGTAACTAATATTTACCACCAGTTCTTTCTTTCCTTAAATCATTTTGTTGTTTTTCAACTTCAGCATCCCATAAAATAAAATCATCTAAAGCTTTACCAGCAGGAACCATAGGTAAAACAGGGACTTTCTTTTCCACAATAACTTCTAATAAAACTGGTTCAGTAGCATCTAAAAATTCTTTAACACCAGATTTCAATTCTTGTTGATTAGTAATTCTTATCCCCTTAACATTCATTGATTCAGCCAATTTCATAAAATCAGGATTAGATTGATGAGTATGACTATATCTATGTTCATAAAATAATGATTGCCATTGAGTCACCATCCCTTGTTCTTCATTATTTAAAACACATACTTTAATAGGGGCACCAGCTTGAACGGCAGAAGATAATTCGGTTAAAGTCATATTAAATGAAGCATCACCATCAATATCAATGACAATAGCATCTGGTTTAGCTACTTGAGCCCCAATAGCAGCAGGTAATCCATAACCCATAGTACCTAATCCACCAGAAGTAATCATAGTTCTTGGTTGAGTCCAAGTGAAATGTTGAGCGGCCCACATTTGATGTTGTCCTACCCCAGTAGTAACAATAACTTCTTTATTATAAGTTTGAGCTTGATCAGAAATTTCTTTAATTAAAGTTTGAGGTTTAATTAAAGAACCAGGGGTTTCTAATTGATAAGAATAAGGATATTTCTTTTTCCATTCATTAATTTTATTGAACCATTCGGGTCTATTTTCAATAGAATCAACTAATGGAATAAATGATTGTAAATTGGCGGTGACATCACCTTCAATAGCTTCAGTGGCTTCAACAACTTTATTAATATTTTTAGGAGATATTTCAAAATGTAAAATCCCACCTCTACCTTCAGAAGCAGCTAATTTTGCCTCGGGGGCAAATTTACTAATATTACCCGTGACTCTATCATCAAATCTTGCTCCCAAGGCAATAATACAATCAGCATTTTGAATAGCAGTATTGGCAGCAGCAGATCCATGCATACCCAACATATCTAAAGATTTAGGATCTCTTTGATCAAATGCACCTAATCCTTGTAAAGTTGTTGTTACGGGGATATTAGCTTTATCAGCTAATTCTTTTAATAATTTAGGACCTTGTTCATTATTTAAAATCCCCGCACCAGCGTAAATGATTGGTTTTTTAGCTTTATTTAAAATATTAGCCGCTCTTTTAATAGCTTCTGAAGTGAATTCACTAACGGCTTTTTTAGTGATTTGACTCAATGCATTTGATGGTAATGTAGTATTTATAGGGATTGATTCTCTTAAAATTGATGCTGTGACATCTTTTGGTAAATCAACTAAAACAGGACCAGGTCTACCAGTAGTAGCAATTTCAAATGCTTCATTAATTCTTCTTGGTAATTCCGCCACATTTTTAACCATAACATTCCATTTAGTACAAGATCTAGAAATACCAACAATATCAGCTTCTTGGAATGCATCAGTACCAATAGCAGTAGTTGGCACTTGACCAGAAAATACCACTAATGGTACCCCATCCATTAATGCATCGGCCATCGGCGTTATAACATTGGTGGCACCAGGACCAGAAGTGACTAAAACAACTCCTGGTTTACCACTAGCTCTAGCATAACCTTCAGCCATATGACCAGCACCTTGTTCATGTCTTGGTAAAACAAATTTAAATTTATCAGAATTATAAATGGCGTCAAATACTGGTAAAATAGCACCACCAGCATATCCAAACACGGTATCAACTTTATGTCTAAGCATCATTTCATGGAAAATTTCACCACCAGTTAATCCAATGAATGAATCATCCATTAATTGTTCCTTTTTCTTTCTAGAAATAGCGGAAGATTGGTGTTTATTAAGAGTTGGATCATTTATGATTGGTTGAGTAGATGTATCAGCAGTATTAAAAGCAGGAGATGGTTGTGGACGTGAAGTTGATTGAGCAGCAGCTTGTTGAGAATTATTTTTCGATATTGATCTAATTTGTGATCTTAAAATGGAACCATAAAAGGTTTTCGTTGATGAAGTTCTCAAATTACGAGAAATCATATTTGTTTGAATTAGTAGTTTGAATCTGTAAAGAAGAAGAAGAAGTAAAACAAAAAGAAAAATAAGGAATTTGAAATAATTTACTTTTATTTGCTTTTTAAAAAAGGAGGGTGAAAAATTTAATTTAATTTAATTCAAATATGTTAATATGGAGAAATAAATTTTTTTTTCGTAACGTTGGTTAGTAAGTAGTAGTGAGTAGTTAACAGTAGTATGATGAAATTTGTGTGAGTCAATTTCGGGGACAAAAGGGTAAATGAGTAAATGAGTAATTAGTATGCGAAGAAGAATGAAAAATTTTTTCTATTTTGGTTCGCACCACCACCTTACGGCCAGTTGGTAGCATTTAGACAGAACAAACTATTGCTACTACCACGGCGTTTCCTTTTTCTCAACAAACAAAATAAGATTTCCGATTCAGCAACAAAGAATATACAGGACCGGTATCGCAACATAATAATTATTTTGTTTTAGGACTAACGGAACAGATTCTTTTTTGTTTTCGTGTGCCATATGCTAAAAAAAAAAAGAAAGAAAAAATATTCACGTGATTCCAACTTTTAAGTGTTTACCACATCACGCAATACAACAACAACAGAGATTATTACTTTCCCCACTCTTATTGAAGTTAACAAAGTCTACTACCCTTCTAATGTTAACAAAGTCTAAAGTATTAAATATTTTGTTATTTGAAACTATATATATTATATATATATAAACCTATGTTTTAAAGCGAACTGAAATCTATTATTATTGAAAAATTTAAAAATATAAATCCACCTGACTAATCAACTCGGACGATATTCCACTGGATCATGTTTCTCTTGTATACTTGTATTTGATGTTGTATCAGAATTACTTTGAGTTGTTGTACCATCAATAATTTGAGTTTGTCTTTTAATTGGTATTCCTTGTACTTGTTTTTCTTCAGCTTCTTCAATTCCAGATAATCCACCACCTACTCTCTTCTGTTGTGATGTTATTTCAGGTACCTCTGGCTGTTGTTGTTGTTGTTGTTGATCATTGATCAGGTTTTGATAAGTAGGATTAACGGTTGGAATCCCCCAATCCAAGAAATCTCTTCTCACTTCAACGTAATCATAAGCAAATTCACCAATTTGATCTTCATCAACACCAGCTTCTTCTCCATTATAATCGATTCTAAGGTGTAATCCAGGGATTTTATTAATGACAAAACATAATATGGCAGTAACAACACCCGAATAAGCCATTGTGGCCAAAATATAAACAATTTGAATATATAATTGTTTCCAATTATGATCAATCCAACCACCTTGATGGTCAGTAACTCCATCATAACCAATAACTGTAGCTGAACCAAATAATGCATTGAAAATCAATCCAACAACTCCGGCCATACCGTGCTCTGCCCATACATCCAATGAATCATCAACATGTAATAAATATTTGATTTTAGTCGACAAGTTACAAACTATCCCAGCAGTAATACCTAATATTACTGATGCCCATAATGGAATCATTCCTGAAGAAGGAGTAGCAGCCACTAAACCAGAAATACACCCAGAACAAACTGCTACCATAGACCATTTATTTTCCAAACGGAAATCCAATAAACACCAAGATATGGCTCCAAAAGCTCCACATAAATGAGTATTCATCATTGAATAAGCTACTTTAAGTGAAGGATTACCACAAGAAAATCCATTGAAAAATAACCAACCAACATATAATAATGATGTTCCCAAAAAAATTGTCGAAATATTATGAGGACGATAATTAATCATTAAAGTTTCATTTCTTCTCCCCAAAAATGCTGAATAAACAAATGCTGACATACCCGATAAGATTTCCACGGGGCCACCACCAGCATAATCTAAAGCACCTGATCTATACGACAGGGCCCAACCACCACCCCAAATCCAATAAACCACGGGACAATAAACCACGGTGGCCCAACAAAACATAAACACTAATGCTGGTAAAAATCTTCCTCTTTCAGCAATACAACCACCAGCTATAATTGCTAAAGTCACTAATAAGAATTGTAATTGAAATAAAGAATATGCTATATCTGGATAAGTTGTTTTATCATCACTTGCACCTAATAAATTTTTAAACCCGAAAAAATGTAAATCACCAATAAATGAATTTTTTGAAGTATCACTAAATGCTAATGAATAACCCCAAAAATACCATTGGAAGATCCCAACAAATGATGACATTATAACTATCCAAATCATTGATAATGCCGATTTTCTTCTTGCTAATCCAGAATATAAAAATGCTAAACCAGGTATCATGATCCAAATCATTGATGATGCAATTGTAAATAGTAATAAATAACTTTCATTATATTCATTATTTTCCGTGAATAATTTCCTTCTAGAAATGTATTGTATTACTTCTTCTGCTGACATGATGTGTATAGACTACTATAGGTATTATGTTTTTTGTTTGTATTAAAAATGTGTTGAACTGGTGTTGATGTACTAGTAGTTAGTTAGATAGTTAGTCAGGTGATAGACAGTATTATAGTAGTAATGGTTGAAAAAAAAAAAATAAACAAATGGTATACAAATGAATGAATAAATATTTGTTAAAATAAAAAAGAAAAAGAAGGTTAAAGAAGAATACAAATTATTTTTTATAAAAAATTAAAAGGGGAACTATGAAATATATATATATATATATTAAGGATTAACAAAATAGTACAAATATCATTGATAGATTAATGTATGTATGGGATATATTTTGTTGATAAAAAGAACTGAAATTTTTTTTTTTTTGGGTTTGTGCAAATTGATTTGTTTTAGATAAAAGGAACTATTATTATTAATTATGGCAAAATCTAAACTCTTCTTATTCGAAGATTTCTAAAAAGCTCGGTACTACAAGTTAACAACCTAATGACAATATCATCATCATCATTATCATCTTTAACAAATCCTATAACTTGTTATAAACTTCTCCCATATTCTTTTATCAATTTTTTCTTGTAATACTCGTTTCAAGCTTTTAAACCCATCGCAATCTACAACAACAACAACAACAACTACAAGGTGAAACTTTGTTTAAATAGAGATGACCTTCTTACTCTTAGATGTCCTCCCCCGGATTCTATAAAAATTAGTATAACGCAATTACATATTGTTTCTTTTAATAAGCCCCTTTATTATTCGCTTGTTTGAATACTTTAAAAACATCTCGACAGATACATTAACAGTGATGGATATTGGTTTAGGTGAACTGAGCACTTTTTTTTTCGCAATAATTTAATTCTATTGTTAGTAAGTGTATCCTGCATATAGTATTATAGATAACGAATATATATGCACAAACTAGGCAAGAAAAAAAAAAAGAAATTTATATCTTCAACGAGTCATCTGCGACCTGCATAGAAGTTAATCCGACCAATCAACTGTTAGGATTATTGATAGGATGAAATAGGGAGAGACCAAGGAGAGAGAGAATGAATTGATTAATTGATAATGTATGGTTTGAGAGAGAGAGAGTGAATGTGTATAATGCCCTAAAAAATTATCTTACTTGTGCGTGTGGATTTGTTGGTTCCCCTTAACAACAACTAAATCTACTATAGTAGTTACCATTCATATTTCCATCTTATCATTAACAAATTAGATTCCTAGATTTTGATTAAGAAGAAATTTCATTATTAATGTATATATATGTATGTAATTATTGTTTTTTTTAGCCCCACTATCATTCAAGAAAACAACATTTGTTTCATTTCCTTCTATAGATATCACATGTCAAGATTAAGACAGGTTTTATTATTAAAAAAATAAATCTACAATTTCAAAACGCCTTAATTTTTAATGGGATTCAGATTCCTTTGATAAAAACCTGTATATATATAGAATCCTGTTTCTGTATAACCTTTTGTACTCTTACTGGTGATTCCGCTGTCAAATACTATCACTTTTTTTCTGACTCAGTTCTAAATATTGCTTTTAGTGTATTATACGGGATAACTATTCCGTTACAACCCGACGCAGCATCTATTCATTTACTGTTACTGCGCCGCCGCACCCTCTCGTCGTCTCGTTCCATAATTAATCCGACATATTATTATTATAGTTCATACATTTAACCCAACAAAATTAACTCAATGGAGTTGCAAAAAAGAAGAACAGTAAAATGAATTATAAAAACAATAATAAACATATATTTTAAAGAGTATGTTTGAACAGTAGTATAAAGTGTATATGTATCTGAATACAGAAAACAAAAAAGAAAACCGAAATAAGTATTAATACTAAGGAGAAAGTAGGTAACTAAATCATCAATAATCCAATCATCATAATTCCAATAATCCAACTATTATCACCATTCTTTAACCCTAAACTATTTGCATTACCTTCAAAAGTTATTGGTATATTCATAGTTGGTATAATTGTAGGTGTAGAATTATTAATGACTAACGATGAACTCAATACTAATGAACTTTCTTTCTGTGGTGGTGGTGGTGGTGCTGTAGTAATTGAACTAGTTTTCATAGTGGTAATTGAATCAATTGAATATGTTAATGTATTGGTTATAGTTAACGTTGTAGTGTCCGATGAACTGATAGCATTGGTACTGATTATACTAGTGCTTGATATCGGAGTTGTTGAATGTAATGATTCAACATTACCACTAGTGGTAGTAGTAGCATCTTTAATTATTTCTGAAGTTTTTGGATTACTATTGGTACCGGTGACTTTTTCTGAAGTGATTGAAGTATTATCAATTGTAGTAATTTCACTCGTATTTTCACTAGCAGTCGATGATTCAGTAACTGTACTAACAAGTCCATTCAGACTAGATTCAGTAGATGGAGAAGAAGTGGTGCTAGAGGTGCTAGAAACACTCAGTGACACATAATCGGGAACATTAACACTAGTGACAATTGAAGAACTTGAAAAACC
>OBUW01000528.1_pt1 | contig 19192 bp, 24 predicted proteins | sample 1475761 | NCBI WGS metagenome assembly OBUW01 (sample SAMEA2579908, study PRJEB22360) | human gut metagenome | biome: human gut; feature: human-associated habitat; material: faeces | place: Denmark | collected 2008/2010
ATAAAATAAGACATATTGCTATCATTTACTTTTTATTAACCGCATCATAAACTGATAAGTAGAGGCGTATCATAAGTGATGCAGTTTTTGGTATTCCAATAACTTTTAGTTGAAGTTTCATTAGAAAAGGTTTAATGAATTGGACATTCCCTGTGTAATTTTATTGCAAAGTCTATTATCATAAAGATATATACTAAATTTCGATGTATGGAGAGATTATATGAGCGCCAACATATTAGATGAAATCAGTGAAATACTAAGTGGAGTAGAAAAATATTGGATAAATGAAAAACTAGCAAAACAAATAATAATATAAGATTTACGTAACAACGATACTAAATTAATTTCTAAGCTTTTAGCTAATAAATCTATTAATGAAACATATGTTCAAGATATAGATGGCTATAAAATATTCGATAAAGAAGCATTTATTTCATTGTTACGTTATAAAAATCACTGGCAAGATAGCTATACTAAGTATGCTAATAAAATTGGTTTAACGGCAGAAGGTAAATATTTAAATTATAATTCTGATGTGGTTTTAAATTTTCGATTTAAGGACTGTGTACTTGAAGGTGGAATGACTAAAGAAGATAGTATTTTTAGATTGTCAAATTAAGCTGGACAGTTTATCATCTTCGATGAAACTCATAAATACTTCCAATGGTGTTCTATAACCTAAAGATTTTCTAGGACGATGATTGATCTTTTGAGCAACACTAATGATATGATCGTCTGTTACTAAATTGAAATTTAGTTCTTTATCTAATCCACTGCGTCTAAGTATTCCGTTAGAATGTTCATTTAAACCTCGCTGTGATGGCGTGCCTGGATCAGAAAAAAATATAGATATATCGTGACAGTTGCATATTGTTTTCCAGTTTGAGAACTCCTTACTACAATCAAAAAGTAATTGATTTAAATATATGAGAAAGTAAAGCTGCATACATTAAGTGCAGAGAGTTTTCTTTATCAGTTTCTTTACGACCTAAGGGTCGTAAGGTGATAATCATCTTGGATACTCTTTCTACCAAAGTAATGATTGCACTACCATGACGACGACCAACAATAGTATCTCCTTCAAGATGTCCAAACTCCTTATTGAATAAAGGAAATTCTTCTATTCTTTCAGAAATATGTCTTTTAAAAGTCTGTCTGCCTCTTTTTCAGAATGACCATTTAGCTTTCTTTTACCTTTCATAGGTAAATCATGTACAGCAAAAATGTTCTCTTTAAACATTCTGTAAAGTGTTTTAACAGAACAATTGATCGTGCGTTCACCTCTGCCAATAATAGTATCAGGTGTCCATCCATCAGCTACTTTCTCTCGGATATAATCTGCCTGTTCTTCTGGAAGCACCATTCTATGTCTCCCACAATTAGACTTTCTTTGTTTATATTCTTGATAATATTCAAGGGCAGACATACTCGACTTAAAAGCATTGATTACGTTATAAATTGTCTGTCTAGTACTCGAAATCTCTTTAACTGAAAGATTCTGGTGATAATATGAGTCTATGAACGTAAGTTCATCCGTGTTAAGATGTGTATAGGCCATTCTGTACTAACTCCTTATGTTTTCTTTGGTAGGAAATACATATTGAGTTTAGCACAGAAGGCTTATTTATTTGTCTAACTTAATTTTACAATTGGCGAAATGAAAAAATAATCAACGTTTTGTTAAATAATAGTAGAATTACTATTAATGAATTAAGTAAACAAGTGAACTTATCTGCTCCAGCTGTAAGAGAAAGGGTAAATAAACTTGAAGATCAAGGTATTATAAAAGGTTATACAATTAACATAGATTATAAGGAATTAGGTTACGATGTAGAAATATTAATTGAGTTAACTATAAAGAATAATAGATACAAAGATTTTAAAGAATTTATTTCAAAACAAGATAATGTTGAGTTTTGTTATCGTGTATCAGGAGAGGCATGTTTTGTATTTAAGGTTCGGTTGGAAAATATGGATGAAGTAGAAACATTTGTTGATACCATACAGCCATATGGGCAGATAAAATGTCAGTTTATCTTTTCATCAGTTGTCTAAACTACATGGAAAAAGTTTAATAAGCATAGGAAAGATTATTAACAGAGAGAAGTGACTTAGTTTGGAATATAAATCTTACAACAAAATGAGTAATACTATTTTATCTATCTTGTTGAGTGAAAAAAATTTCGATAATAAAATGGTAGTCTCAACAGGTAGTTACATTTTGTCTGAGTTGCCATGTATTGTTGCCTATAAAAATAATGATATCGTGGGGCTACTAACGTATAAAGTTTATGATGAGTACATTGAAATCATTTCTTTAGATAGTTTTGTAGAGAACAAGGGTATTGGTAGTCATTTACTTAATTATGCTGAAATAATTGCCTCAGATATGAGTAAAAGAAGTATCAGTGTTATTACTACAAATGAAAATATTAAGGCACTCTATTTCTATCAAAAAAATAAATATAGAATCACAGAAGTTATTTTTGATGCTGTAACAGAAGCAAGGAAAATAAAGCCGTCGATTCCTACAATTGGTAAAAATGGCATTGAAATTAGAGATGAAATTGTATTGAAAAAATGTTTATAACGTATAGATATACTCAGCTTTAAATCACCCTAGTTCATACAAAAAGACTTTAACACAAACAAAAAAGGAGGAAACTTAAATTCCTCCTTTCCCTTATTACACCTATAATTCTATTTTAACGTCTTCGTCCATTTGGGCTTCAAATTCATCTAGTAGTGCTCGTGCTTCTGCTTAATTTGAATCATACAAGGTGTTTTTTGTTATTCCTAAAATTTGGCATAGCTCAATAAACCTGTATTATCTATTTGTCTTTTTTGGCATTTATGATAACCCAAGTATCTTTTGGAACGGTAACTGTAGTTGTTGATTGAATTAATTCGTTTTCACTTTCATCGAAGCTTAGTAATGATTTATATAAATCTGATTTCCAAACCCAAACTTCTTTTTGAGTTTGCTGTGTTGCTTTATCAGTATTCTTCACTTCATATTTAGCTTGATGCTTAATGGACTCAGATATATTATTTTTATCCATTTTAGGCTTGAAATGAGTTGTAGGTTTTTTATCCTTAGGATGATTTCTATAGACCATGACATAGTTATTTGTATTTTTTCCTATTTCATTGATTATTAATATATTAGCTGGATTATTTTTAGGACCACCAGTAAAAATTTCTTTTTTATTTGATGTGATTACTTTCTTTTCCATACCCCAATGGTTAGTCATATTAGCTGTAATACCAATGATTGTTAGTGTCAACGCAAGAGTAAATAATGTTCCTAATATATAGCGTGTGATTTTATGAGGAATTAATAACCAACTAACAAAAGTACATAAAGTTAAAACAATCGTTGTTATCATATTATTTATCCTCACTTTCAATAATATTCATTTTTAAAAATGGAACTAAAATGATACCTATAATTGCAAAGAAAATGCCAATTATAAATGCAGTATTAAAGCCATCGATTGATGCTTGTTGAGCAAGGTGTGCATATTTGAGTGGATTGCTTTCTTTTAAACTATCTGCAGGCATATGGTTGTTAATAATATTTTGAGTAACAGATGTCAGTAATGCTACTGCTATAGATGATGCTACTTGTCTAGCAGTATTATTTACTGCTGTAGCATGTGTACCTTTTTCAACTGGTAAAGCATCCATCGCATTTGTTGTGAGTGGCATCATTAAAATTGCCACACCAAACATTCTTACTGCATATAGAACAAGAATAAGTGTTGGTGATGTGTTAACTGTTAAAAATCCAAATGGAACTGAAGCTAAAGTCAAAATAGTGAAACCAACGAACGCTAATCTTTTAATGCCAATTTTATTGTACAGTATTCCTGAAATTGGAGAGATAAATCCTAACATCAGCGCTCCAGCTAAAAGTGTTAAACCAGATTCAAATGGTGAGAAACCGTGTATATTCTGTAAGTAAGTGGGTAACATCATTTCAACACCATACATTGCCATAGTTACAACGATTAAACCAATTGTCGCTATCATGAAACCTTTAGATTTAAAAACGCGTAAATCCAAGAAAGGATCTTTAGATTTTAATTGTTTGATAACGAACAAAGTGAGAATAAAGATACTTAAAAAAATTGGTAAAATAACGTAATTTATATTTCCCCATCCTTCGCTTGCAACGTTTGAAAATCCCCATAAAAATAATCCGAAACCGATACAAGAAAGTATTAGAGAATAGAGATCTAATTTAAGTTTACGATTAGGTATAACATCTTTCATGAAGAAGAAGCTTAATATAAATGCTATCGCTATAATAATGATTGGAAGAACAAAAATATTACGCCATGAGTCTGAAATTGTAATACCTAGTACCACGTGGTTTTTGTTTAATATCCAACCAGCAAAAGTTGGACCCATTGCAGGTGCGAGACCTACTGCTAAACCACTCAGACCCATTGCAGTACCACGTTGTTTTATTGGAAACATATAAATAATGATGATTTGTAACAATGGCATCATTAAACCAACAGCAATTGCTGTAACAATACGTCCAGCTAGAAATATTAACCAGCCATCTTGATTTGATGGTGCGATTGCAGTAAGAATTAATCCGAATAATAGGGCGCCGTAAGAGTATACATGTAACAATCTAGTAGATATACGCGTCGCTAAAAATGCCGAAAGTGGTACCATAATACCATTTGCGAGTAAAAACCAAGTTGTTGCTTGTTGAGCAGTACTAAAATCGATATCAAAATCGTTCATCAAAGTAGGTAGAGCGGTACCTAATGAAGTCTGCATCAATGCACCAGAGAATGTAGCTAATAATATAATGCTCATTATAATTTTGGGTTTATATTGATTGCCATGAATATCTAAATTCATTGCATTACTTTTTTGAGTAGACATAAAGCCGGCCTCCTATAGTTTTTTAAAATTAATACTTTGAAAATATAACACCTACTTTATAAACAGAACAGAACAAAATCATATACTTTGTACAATTTGAGACACTTTGTTTTATTTTGTGTTATATTCATTTATAGGAGTGATTATATGGGTTATAAAAGGAAAACGGTCTTAACTCAGCGTAATATAAAAAATGCTTTAGTGAGTTTATTAGAGAACAATAAGTTTGATTTCATTACAATCAATCAAATAGTAGAAGAAGCGGAAATAACAAGAAGTACTTTTTACAGGTATTATGATGATAAATATGAATTAATATCAGAAATAGAAGAAGAAATTTTAGAACATATTCATAAAGAAAGGCAAAAGATAGACGAGAACGCTTCAGAGAAGAATTTATTAGATATTGAGATGTTTAAATATCTGTTTGAAACATTAGAGCCATATTCGAACACGATATATCGATTGTTAGGATATAATGGTGATTCCAGTTTTGAGATGAAACTCAAGAATGAAATATCAAGAAGATTTATAGATATAGAACAACGTAATCATATTTCTCAAGTACGAGCAGACTTAGTAAAGGAATATGTATTTGTTATTATGATAAAAACATTACAATATTGGTCAGCTCATAAAGACGAAGTAGATATTGATGAAATAGCTTTAACAATTAGGGATATCCAGTTAAAAGGATTAAGAAAAGCAATAGGGTTATAATTTTAATGAATAACAAAAAAGGAGGAAACTTAAATTCCTCCTCAACCTTTATTACTCATACTATAATTCTATTTTAACGTCTTCGTCCATTTGGGCTTCAAATTCATCTAGTAGTGCTCTTGCTTCTGCAATTGATTGTGTGTTCATCAATTGATGGCGAAGTTCGCTAGCGCCTCTTATGCCACGCACATAGATTTTAAAGAATCTACGCAAGCTCTTGAATTGTCTTATTTCATCTTTTTCATATTTGTTAAACAATGATAAATGCAATCTCAACAGATCTAATAGTTCTTTGCTTGTATGTTCGCGTGGTTCTTTTTCAAAAGCGAATGGATTATGGAAAATGCCTCTACCAATCATGACGCCATCAATGCCATATTTTTCTGCAAGTTCAAGTCCTGTTTTTCTATCGGGAATATCACCGTTAATTGTTAACAATGTGTTTGGTGCAATTTCGTCACGTAAATTTTTAATAGCTTCGATTAATTCCCAATGTGCATCTACTTTACTCATTTCTTTACGTGTACGAAGATGAATAGATAAATTTGCAATGTCTTGTTCGAAGACATGCTTCAACCAATCTTTCCATTCATCGATTTCATAGTAGCCAAGGCGTGTTTTAACACTTACCGGAAGCCCGCCTGCTTTAGTTGCTTGAATAATTTCGGCAGCGACGTCAGGTCTTAAGATTAAGCCGGAACCCTTACCCTTTTTAGCAACATTTGCTACAGGACATCCCATATTTAAGTCAATGCCTTTAAAGCCCATTTTAGCTAGTTGAATACTCGTTTCACGGAACTGTTCTGGCTTATCTCCCCATATATGAGCGACCATCGGCTGTTCATCTTCGCTAAAAGTTAAGCGTCCGCGCACACTATGTATGCCTTCAGGGTGACAAAAGCTCTCGGTATTTGTAAATTCAGTGAAAAACACATCCGGTCTAGCTGCTTCACTTACAACGTGTCGAAAGACGATATCTGTAACGTCTTCCATTGGCGCCAAAATAAAAAATGGACGTGGTAATTCACTCCAAAAATTTTCCTTCATAATATATTTATACCCTCTTTATAATTAGTATCTCGATTTTTTATGCATGATGATATTACCACAAAAGACGAACTTATACAAAAGGAATTTTAGTTGATACAACCATTTGAAAGGGAAGTCTACGAGTAGTCTAAAATGAATGTAGTGGTAAGTTGATCAATACACAGATCAAGGATTATCGTATTAAATTGTTCATTATTAATGATACACTACTTATGAATATGATTCAGAATTTTCTTTGGCTACATATACAGTAAAGCGATTTTTTAGTTATCTTATAACAAAGACAAATTTATAAAGGTGATATTATGGAAGATTTAAAGGAATCTTTAAAAGGTTTAAGTTGGTATGACTTATTTTTTACAGTACCTATGTTTCTACTATTCGTGTATCTACCGAATTATAATTTTATAACTATATTTCTTAACATTGTTATCATTATTTTCTTTTCCATAGGTTTGATTTTAACTACGCATATAATTATAGATAAAATTAAGAGCAACTCGAAATGATTCATTAATACGAATGTGATTAAACATAAAACTGAAGGAGCGATTACAATGGCTACTGAAAAAGATATAAATGATTTGTTTTTAAATCATGTGAATTCAAACGCGGTTAAGACAAGAAAGATGATGGGAGAATATATTGTTTATTATGATGGTGTGGTTATAGGTGGTTTGTATGATAATAGATTATTGGTCAAGGCGACTAAAAGTGCACGTCATCAATTTCAAGATAATACATTAGTATCGCCGTATCCAGGTGCTAAAGAAATGATATTAATTCCAGACTTTGTCAAAGTAATAAATATTACTAATTTATTTGAGTGCATAAAAAATGATTTGAAAAAGTGAAGTGCGGATGGAGAGAGTCGGAAGTATATATAAATACACACCTAGAAAATTTAGAATGTCACTCAACTTTTCTAAGTGTGTTTGAAATGTAATATTATACTATTTATTACAATTTAAAAATAGATATTTTTTAATGCACAAAAATACCGTTAGTTTATGTTCATAGTATTTCAATTTTGAGAGTTTCTTCTATCGCTTTTTTATTTTTAATTAAAGAATTATAGGAATCGGAATAAAAGGTAATGTAACCTAACCTATCATCAGAGTTTTCAGGTATTCTGACTGAATCACCAAGACTAACATTTAACCTTACCGTATTAACAAATTCTAGTTGCTTAATTTTTTCTAAACCATGTATTTTTTTTAATTTGCCATTTTTATGGGCTGTAAAATAATAAATCATACTATATTTTTGACGGCTTTTTTCAAATTTCAAGTTTTCCCCTAAATAATTGAAAATTGTATTTTGGAATATATTAACTCCAAAAGATAGTGGGATTAGTTGTGATGTTATTTCGTCTCCACCAGGTCTACCATTAATTTCAACGATTTTTAATCCATCAATAGTGTCTATTACTTCTATATGAAGGGGGCCATTCTCTATGCCTAAAGCTTTTGCTCCATTTTCAGCAATTTTTGCAAATTCACTTTTATTATCAATAGGTGCGGGTATAATATGGCCTAATTCTACAAAATATGGTGGCTTTGATTTTAATTTTTTTGTGACTTCCAAGAACTCTGTTTTTCCAGAATTTAAAAATAATTCAATGCTATATTCCTGGCCACGCATAAATTCTTCGATTAAGAAAATGTCGTTGACCTTAAACCCCATATAAGATTCTTTGAAATTTAATAATTCTTCTAAGGATGATTTAAGTTGAGATTGATTATGAATTAGCGAAACGAATTGGCTACTTGCAGTATTTGTTGGCTTTAATACTAATGGATATCCTATTAAATCAGCAAATTCCTTAGCTTCTTCATAAGATCGGATAGCTTTATATTTTGGACTTGGAACATTAAATTTTAGAAATAAATCTCTAGCAATATTTTTATTTCTAGCAGCGATTGCAGATTGATAGCCCATAGATTTTAATCCTAATTTATTTGCTACCCAACAAGCGTTTGGTGTAGCATAATCAGTTGCTGGCAACAATCCAATAATTTTATCGGAATATTTAAAAGATTTAATAGCATTATATATATCCTCTTTATTCCGGATGTCACATGTTATTAGGTAGTCGTAGTCATTTGAATATCCATATGTGATTGGATTTGTGCTGTCATTTACTATTACAAGAATTTTGTAACCTAATCTTTTTGTATACTCAACATATTTAACACCATAAAAACTAGGTTCAACAAATGCGAATATTTTATCTTGCATTATTCCACCTCTTTAAGTAATGTTAATAACTTTTCTTTACTAAATCCCAATTGATTTAGTACTTCAGCATGTGAACCGCCATGGTGTGGATATTCATCATTAGGTGTGAATGGGATCACTGTATTGTCAATTAAAGATGCTAGTAAGTTCGATATAGAACCTGTTTGTCTATGTTCTTCAACTGTAATGATTTTGTGTCCTTTAAGTAAAGAAGACAATTCATTTATATAAGTTTTTAGCGAATCTTTATCTACATAAATCAAATGTATATGATTAATTTTATTTGATTTATCATTTATTTCTTTACAAATTTCTGTAGAAATTTCTCCAATAGATATTAATGTCATTTTGTTGTTTTTATCAAATTCTCCATCTATTACAAAAGGTTTGTTATAAGGATTTTTTATACTTTCAAAAGTATCATTTCTATATAGCCTTATATAATATGGTTTATCTTCAAAATAAGATTTTCTGATGACGCTTCGGACTTCTTCTTCACCATGAGGGCATGCGATTGTTATATTTGGAAGAGTTGCCACAATTGACATATCTTCTAGACAATGATGTGTAGTTCCAAACCAACCGCCAGAAACACCACCATAACAAGCAATAATTTTTATATTATGTTCCATGTAGCTAAGAGATAATTTTAATGATTCTGCACATCGTAATGCTACAAATGGAGCAAAGGTTGAAAAGTATGGTTTGAATCCTTTTTGAGCTAAGCCGCTGCATATATCAATGGAAGCCATTTCGGCGATGCCGAAATTAAAAAAGCGTGAAGGGTGATGTTGTTTAAATATATGTTTTTTACCGCCTAAATCTGCTTCAACTGCAATGATATCTTCGTATTTATATGCCAGTTTGGTTAATTCATGCTTATATGCGTCTCTAGATGATAGCATTAAATTAACTCCTCCTTCCATTTTTGGGCAGTAGCCTCATTGATTTTTACGTAATGAGATGAAAAATTATTTTCTAGAGAAGGTATTCCCTTACCTTTAATGGTATTTGCAATAATTACTAGAGCGTGATTTGCTCTTTTTTTTGAAAATGATTCTAATATCTCTTTATAATCATGTCCATTAATTTCTAGAACATCAAAACCATACGAAGAAAAACGACTTTTTAAGTTATGATAAGGAGAGATACTTGAAGTTGCTCCATCATTTTGACCATTGTTTTTATCGATTATATAAATAAAGTTGGCAATGTTTTGACCACTGGCTACTTGCAAAGTTTCCCATATTAAACCTTCTTGTAACTCACCATCACCACCTATAATTATTGTATTTTCTCCTGACTCTTTCTGCTTTAATTTATTAGACAAAGACACCCCTATGCCATATGGTAAACCGTGACCTAAGCTGCCAGTTGAGAAGGTTATGTTTGGTATTAGATGATTAGGGTGACCAGTTAAAAGCGAGTTGAACTTTCCATAACTTAATGAAGGTTTTTCTTTTAATTTATTTAATTTATAGAGAATAGCGTATAATGCTGCGCATGTATGACCTTTGCTAAGTATTATTTCGCTATTTTCGAAATTTATATATGAAGCGTATAATAAATCTAAAACTGATAAAGAACCACCCAAGTGGCAACCATATTCTGAATTTGCAATGTCAATTAGCTCTTTTCTTAATTCTCTAGCATCAAGTTCTAAACTTTTTATGAAGTGCATGAAATTAATCTCCTATCCTTGAAAATAAGTTTTGCAATGAAGATACAAGAACTTTATTACTTTTATCAAATTCAGATAATTCAATTTGTTCGTTTTCAGTATGATCTAAAGATGAATCTCCAGGGCCATAAGCAACCATTGGAACATTCCAAGTCGTAGCTAGAGTATTCATGTCACTTGTACCTTTTTTATTTAAAAACTTATATTGAGAGATTTCATTTGTTTTAAAAGCGAAGTTGAATGATTTTACAATATCGTTTGTTCTTTTGCTAGTATATCCTTTAGTACTTCTTAAAATATTGATTTTAGTATTTTTAAATTCTTTATTAAAATTAAAAATTTGTTCCATTAGATTTTCTGGTGATTTAATACTTGTTCTAAAGTTTATTGTACAAGTAGCAAAATCTTTTTCATTATCCTTGTATTTTTTTATATCTAATATCGTTGATAAGCTTTGTGAATCTAAATCCATTATAAAGGCCTTTAACTGTTCTATATAATCGAGTAGCATTTCAATGATACCGACACTATCTTTTGCTGCAGAATGTTCTCTTTTTTTTGAAATAGTTAGTTTTAATTTAGTAAGTCCAAAGTATCCTAATGTAAGAGCATTATATCCACTTGGTTCTCCAATTATGACATGATTTGCAGCATAGTTATCTCTCACAAAAAAAGCTCCTTTTGAAGAAGATACTTCTTCCTCAGTAGCGCCAATAACTAGTAATTTGCAGTTTTTAGGTACTGATATGTTTATCGCAGCTTGAACAAAGTTGAAATAACTAGATTTTGCATCGACACTGCCTCTTGCAAAAATATTATTCTCAGTGTTTTTAGGAGTCCAATAATATGGAACAGTATCAATATGCCCTAATAATAATACGGTGTTTGAACCATTCCCTTTTTCAAATACGATATTACCAGCATTATCAATATATGACTTGTCAAATACACTTTTGTATTTTTCTAATAAATATATAGATAATACTTCTTCATCTGTTGATACGGATGGTATGTTTATTACTTTTTTTAAATCAATATTTTTAGTATAACTATTCATTCTCCAGAAGGTTGAATGGGATTTATATAAACTGTTATATCCACAGATTTGAATATCGCAATATCCGTTTTTTAAAGCGAAATTTGCAGCTCTTACTTTTTGTTTCATACGCCCTTTTACGGAAGTTAAGTCGCTGTCTAAGTAAATATCTTTTATTAACGATTCAGAATCATTAATATTTTTTAATATACCTGGAGAAGAAGTAACAAATCTCAGATGAGCAGCTTTTAAAGAAACGGCTAAATGAGATGCTAACATGTCAGCATCAACATTAATGATTGATTTTAAACTTTCTTCATAAACAGGAGGAGATAAAATAATTAAGTCATTTATTGCCAGCAAATTCCTTACGTTTTTTTCACTAATACTTTTTATGGTACCGTAATGTGATCCTCTCAAGATTTGTGGTTTGCCATTCTGATTTATCTTCAATGGTTTGCCTACTTCTCCTGAAATTAGATTATTAAAATCCCCGGTATGACAATAAATTTTATATTCCGAAAATTCTGTTTTTAAAATTTTTAAAACACCATTTAAATAAGCGTTTTTGATATTATATATGTCTTCAGAGTTTGAAAATCTAACAGAGTCACCATTTTTATATAATGTAACAAATTTCTCTTCAATACTGTTCTCATAATAATAATCTTTAATACTTCTTGCTCCGCCAGACACTAAAATAACCTTTTTATTCTTATCTAATAGATCTTTAATTTCTGATAAAATAGGACTATCCTTTTGATATACTGAATCACTACCAACTTTAATTACATATATGCTATTTTCCATTAGGGCCACATAGCTCCTTTCTGAACAGATAAACCTTCACTTTCTGGAATATTGAAGTAATTATTAGCAGCTTGAATAGCTTGACCGGCTGCACCTTTAACTAAGTTGTCTAACATCGATACAGAAAGACATAAATTTTTATTAAGTTTGAAACTTGTATATACTTGGTTTGTTCCCAAAGTTTGTTTTAGATTAATTTTGTTTATGTTAGATATATAATCTATAAATACTGATTCTTTATAAGTTTGAAAGTATGCTTTCTTTACATCTATTTCTGTAACATCTTGTTTAAGATTAGTATATGAACTAACATATATTCCTCTAGGTATATCTAAACTAAATGCAGAAAAATTAACATTATTAGTATTTTGTGAAATTGTATTTAAAAACATTACTATTTCAGGTTGATGTTTGTGTTCAAAAGCTTTATGAATTCTAAAGTTATTAAAGCGTTCTGCATGAGATTCTTTTGTGGTTTTTCCACCTCCACTGGAGCCTGTTTTAACATCTAAAATAATATTATTGTTTTCTATTAAGTTATGTTTGATAAGAGGATAAAGAGAATAAATTGAAGATACTGCCATACAACCTCCTAAATTAATGATTTTTTTATCTCTATCAATTTTAGTAAATTCAGGTATATAATACTGTACCTTTGAATTTAGGTTTTCCCATTCCGTTGCTGGATAGTAACGATTTGAGAGAGTTTTATCATTAAGTCTGTAGTCACCACTAACATTAAATATAACTTCTGATTTATTAAGTAATTTATTTATATAATTAGGCAATACACCAGAGGGTAAGCATGAAAATATAGCATCATAATCATTTTTTAAACTATCTATACTTTGATATTTCATTTTTCTGTCCAACGTGTGTTGGTTAATAATTGATTTACCACTCATACTTTCGGAAGAAATAAATGTAACCCTAAAGAATGGATGGTTTTGTAAAAGTCTGAACAATTCCATTCCTACAAATCCTGTACCACCTAATATTGCTACCTCTCTTTGTTTTATCATCCTAATCTAGCATCCTTTTCAAATGGTTTTTTTACATTTATTTTATTACTTAACTCGACTACTTTATTAATATTACTATCTATTTTTTTAAAAGCTTGAACATAATGAAGTAGCTTTTCATATTCAATAGGAGATCTCAGTTCACGGCATAATACTAAAGTAGTATTTATCATATTTTCGGCAATAGGAAATTTTTGATTTAAATAATCGATGTTGTTGTTAGTGTTTAAGGTAAAGGGGTAATTATTCCCAAATCCAATTTTATTAATAAATGGTAAATGATGAGGTAATACTCTATTTTGCCATTCTCTAGCAAATATACCTTCTTCATTTAATAAAGTTTGAATAGCTTCTTTAATTTTAAAATTTTCAATGCCGTTAAATTCTTCTAAATTTACATTGATATGAAATCTAAACATGTTGAAGCTGTGAGTTGAATTAATTGGGATAAATGGTGGTGAAAAAAGTCTAGTTTTTTTAAGTTCATCTATTAGAATATTTGCATTACGTTGTCGTATTTTATCATAATAACCCAATCTATCTAATTGACTAATACCGAAAGCTGCTGCAATCCAAGACATTTGGTAATCGATTTGTGTAGTTTCTAAAAAATCTTTAGCACGTCTAAAATATTCTTCTTTTTTAAAGAAAACAATCCCGCCTTCACCGCCAACAGGGAAATTTTTGTCTGCCATTAAGCTTTGTCCAGCCGCATCGCCAATAGATCCACACATTTTATTACCTACTTTAGCAGAATGTGCATGAGAGGCATCTTCAACTAATTTTAATTGATATTTATCACATATTTTTTGTATTTCTAATAAATCTGCAGGTAAACCATGTACATGAACAGGCATAATTACAGAAGTTTTAGGTGTAATCTTTTCTTCAATTTTTTCAGTATCTATACAAAATGTTCGAGGATTTACGTCTACGAAGATGGGTATAGCCTTAGCTGCTACAATGGCTTTTGCAGTTGCAATAAATGTAAATGCTGGGACTATAACCTCATCTCCGGGATTTACACCAACTGATATGAGTGCTAGATGTAAACTGGAAGTTCCACTTGCAGTAGACAATGCATATTCAGCTCCAACATATTTTTTGTATTTTTTTCAAATTCATCGATTATACTTGAAGGTGTCTGAGAAACGCTTTTTATCATTTGAATAATATCTTCTTTAGTAGTATTGGGGAAAGTTGTTTTTCTAGCTTCCTTAGGTAATATTGGAGACCCACCATAATATGCCAAATTTTCAGTGTGCAAATCATGTTTTGGTGGATATAAAACATATTGAGAAAAATCAGTCTTCATTTAATTCACTCCTTTAATTAGACTTAATTTCAAACAAGCAGCTACTAATGGGCTCAATCTATAGTTAAATTGTATCGCGGGTTCAATTGATGATGCATCTCTTTCTTGTGTCCACATAGTTCTTAAGTCATAAGAACCAAAAATTTTGAGTTTTTCAGCTTTCTCATATACGATTTTATTATCTGTAATAATAACCGCGGCTGGTCCAAAACCCAAACCAGTAAAATCTAATATAAACGTTTCATAATCTTGTATTTTAGGCGAGATTATATCATTCAAATTTTCAAAATTTAAATGGAGTCTTTCTAGATATTCTGGAGTATTAGATATTTTTATCCCAAGCCATTTTAAAAATTTAGTTTCTTTATCAGTTGTGTTAGCTATATTTAAAGCATCTCCAAATCCAGATGAATATGATATAGCTGCTGCGTGTAATGCACCTGTATAGGAGTTGAAAGTAGAGGCGTATTTCTTTTTAGTTAATTTTTTTACTTTATTTTCTAAGCCAGGGAGTTCTTTTTCATTCTTTTCTATGCTCATTATTGTCCCTGTATTTAGAACTCTTGATAAAATAAACGATAGATTATAGTAATCGTTCTTCAGATTTGTCATTTTTGGGCTCCTTTGTTACGAATTCTGATATTATTTCACCAATATTTTTTTTGTATATTTTACTGCTTTTTGCAAATTCAGGATTGTTATTAACTTCACAAATAATATATTTCTGTCTTGAAACATCGAAAAGCAAATCTACACCTAAAATTGCATTTGGCAATATAATCGAAATTTTGTTAATAATATCACTAATTTCTTCTGTAATTTCTATAGGCTTTATTTCCGCTCCTAAATGAGTATTGGTTTTCCAATTGTTATTACTAACTCTTTTAAATAAACCCACTATTTTATTATTAATGACTAATGCTCTAATATCATAGTTTTCTTTTATAATATATTCTTGAGCAAGGTATGGATAATTTTGATTTTTGAGATCTAAAGAAGTTGATACTTCTTTCCACAAAATAAAATCATTATGACTGTCAATTTTAACAATACCTCTACCCCATGAGGAATTAACGGGTTTAATTACAAATGGGGTTTTGAATTTATTATATAGATCTGGAAAAGTTGTTTCTGGAAAAATAGCCTCAAATTCAGGTGTAGGTAAATTATGATTAGAAAAAATATTAGATTGTATTAGTTTGTCAGTACAAATTTTGATGGTATCAAATGTATTAATACATTTGATACCTAAAGATTCAAATAACTTTGCTCTTTGTAAACACATATCTTGAGATAAATTACGAATTATTGCTAAATTAAACTCTTGCAAATAGGATAATTTATGATTGTTTTTTTCTGTCATTATCACTACTTCAACATCATATTCTTTAAGGCTATTTACTATTTGTTTTTCTTCTTCTCTAACAAAAGTTACTGACAAAATAATTTTTAGCAAATTATTCTCCCCAGTCTTCTTCGATTTCAGGAGCAAATTCTAGTTTGAAGAAATTACCATCTTTTACAAGTTCATGTTCTTGTCCGCAAGAATCACATTCTACAATTTCCCCCTCAATTAAACCTTCGCCTAAGTTGATTTCTGAGTTACATGTTAAGCATTTTAATTCCACAAATTATTCCTCCTAATTACTATTTTTTATCCAACAAACCAAATAATTCCTAATAATAAATTCATTAATTAATCGCCCCCTTTGCAATATATGTAAAATTGTAAGAGAATATTTGTAGAAATAATTTTTTTATATTAATTTTCCGCTTTTTAACAAAAAACAAAAGGATTGTGATAATATGAATGAGTTATTGAAAAAAATAAGAGAAGATCGTTGTAAAACCAAAAAAGAGATAAGTGAAGGGATAATTAGTCAAAAGACATATAGCAATATTGAAAAAGGTATAACGTCACTAGATTTAAATGATTTGACAAAAATACTTAAAAATTTAGATGTAACTTTTGAAGAATTTGCTTATCAACATAAAGAAATGTATGAAGATTATTTCAGTAAATATATTCATATGATAAGGAAGACTGTATACTCTTGTAATGATAAATCAATAAACGATTCTATAGACACAATCTTAAAGGATAGTAACTTAAATATAAGAAAGAAAAAGATTTTGACTAGCACATTAAACTGTATATTTAATATTAGTAAAGGGGAATTAAAAAGTGCGAGAGTACATGCTAATATTGTATGGTCATATTTAAAAGAATTTGATACTTTATATGCTTATGATTTGTTTCTTTTGACTCATATTTTTATAATTTTCACTGATGAATCGTTAAATCATGTTATTTCTAGAATAAAAAAAGATATTCGTAAATGGAGAGATTTTAAAAACTTTCAAATAGTTGAAATGTCTTTTTATTTGAATTATGGAAAGTATTTAGAATTACAAGGACAGAAAATCGAAGCGGTTAATGCATATAATGAAGGACTTAAACTTTCAAAGATTAATAACAATGCACTATATGCGTCGGTATGCATGGTAAGGTTAGGGCGTCTCACTCAAAATCAAAAATTAGTAGAGCAAGGTATTTATATACTGAAAATCTTTAATCCTAATTTATGCAAAGAGGTATTAAAAGAAGAGTGACGGTCACTCTTCTTTATGTGCATATTTTATTTTGTCTGTTTTGTTAACAAGCAGCAGTGTAACAAATATGAGTAAGGATAAAATGAGTATAATATAGAAACCGAATTTATCATTAATTTCATTAATCCATCTTCCTAAAAATGGAGCAATGAAACTTTGCAGTAACAATGAAATTGACGTCCATATCGTAAATGAGCGACCGACATATTTATCTGAAACAGTGTTCATTATAGCTGTATTCATATAAATTCTGATTGATGAAATTGAGTAGCCTAGTATAAATGATCCTATGAATAAGTAAAATGCTGAGTTTATCCAAATAAATAGTGCTGAATTTATGACTAATATGAAATATAACAAAAATATCAATACTTTAGTTGAGATTTTCTTCGAAAGAATAGCTGAAATTAAACCTGCACATAATCCTCCAATGCCATATAACATATCTGAAAAACCAAATTGTACAGACGAAAGTTTTAAAACATTATAAACATATCCTGGTAATGATATGTTAAAGATCATTGTAAACACCATTGGTATGATTGAAATAACTCCAAAAATAAATATCATCATGTTGTCTTTTAAAAATTTCCATCCTAATAAATATTCTTGCAATAAGCTATTTGTTGATTCTTCCTCTGAATGAGTTGGTTTATCTACATGCAATCTAAATAACATAAAAATGCTGATTAGAAACATCATTATAGTCATCGCTATAATTAGAGTGAATCCATTTATTTTATATAATATTCCTGATAATCCACCTGCAATAAACATACCTGTTTGCAAACTAATCTCTAATAGAGAATTTGCATCTGTATATTGATCTGGTTTTAATATCTGTTTAACTAAACTTCTAGATGTTGCCATATACGTAGTCCAACCTATCCCATTAACAATCGCAAATCCAATCACTAAATAGGTCTCAAAGCCTATCATTACGAGTGCTATGACAATGAGTAAATATAATATTACCTGAAGAAGATAGGTGATTAAAATAATGTTTCGTCTATTATATTTATCGGCTAGTCCACCTATAATAGGAGAAGCTAAGAAACCGGATAATACATTTAAAGCTAACATAATACCTAATAGTTGGGAGTCGTTAGTTTTGTCGATTAAATACCAATTAGCCCCAACTGTACTAATTCCAACTCCGAATGCTGAAATTATTTCTGCTAAAAAGAACAATCTGAAGTTTTTAATTTTCAACAAATCAGTCATAAATATCACCTTTTTTCAATGCAAGATTTATATTTGCGAGCTCTTCTATAAATTGAGAGTCGTTTAAAATATCGAATGGTTTATTGCCTTCTCCGATCAAAAATCTATAGTTAGTAATATTCATAAACTCAAATATTAATTTGAATTGGTTGACTAAAGGTTGTGCTTTGGTATGCGGATTGTCGCCACCTATGATTAAAATCAAATACTTTTTTTGTGACATGATTTCTTTGAAGTTGTCTATTTGCGGATCTCGCAATGACTCGGTCCATCTATCAATGAAGAGTTTTAAAGACGCACTCATGGAGTACCAATAGAGTGGTGTTGAAAAAATAATAATATCTGATTCTAAAACTTTGATTAAAATTTGTTCGTAATCATCATTATGAAAGCTGGAATCTTTGCTATGACGATTATCTGTAACTTTTTCAATGTTACTTTGATATAAGTTTACAAAGTTGACATTTAAATTCTTCAATAGATTCTCTACTGCGATATTTGAATTGCCATCTTTTCTACTACTTCCAAATAAACAAGTAATCATAGTCATAACTCCTTTCGATTTACCTTTA
>OBUW01000533.1_pt1 | contig 19000 bp, 10 predicted proteins | sample 1475761 | NCBI WGS metagenome assembly OBUW01 (sample SAMEA2579908, study PRJEB22360) | human gut metagenome | biome: human gut; feature: human-associated habitat; material: faeces | place: Denmark | collected 2008/2010
CACCTGGAACCTTTTTCCAAAAACAAAAAAAAAACGGGGATAAAGCAAACCTGTAAGATATCTAAATACGTATATCAATCCCGATTCGGAGAAATGTTGGTCTGGAACCTTTTCTCCTAATATCGTTTTTACTCATCGAATACAAACGTTTTTAGTTCAACATTAAATCTGCCAAGTTAATTGACATGTCCTTTATGTCAAATATAAATACCAAGCCATGTGGCGATTTATTAGAATAGGGTGTAAACTTACTACTATTGAAAATATTTTCTGGAAATATGTAAATCTCTTTACTAATTGCTTGGGTTTGCTTTTAGGATCGCTTACAATTAAATAATACGATCCTACAATTGCTATTCTTTATGTTTACTTCAAGTATTGTAATAGTCTGGCTGGCTTATACTCTAACAAACACCAATAACTGCTTAAACTAACCTAAAAGGATCAACCATAGTAATAATGCTGTAGTTCCATTCATAAGGCTGGAGATGGATTGCTTAAAGAACATTCAAGAAGGAAGACAAAAAAAAATTGAGTGCATTATATGCAGGATTGTAAACGGTGTGTCATCTTCATTGATTACTAATTATTCTTTGACTAAAAAAGAATATTCAAATATAAGAACAGTCAACAATACTGCCATCTTTTAATTTCGTTTATTCCTTTTTTCATTCTTCCCTTCTTTTCCATATTACTTCTTTTTGGAATATTTAATCAAATAACTATATACATTTCAATCATTATTCTTTGGTTGAACAATAGTTATTCATATTTCCATTCAAGGGTGTTTGATTCTCTATTATTTTTTTTTTTGGTTGCCACACGTTCTACTTCATAATTGAATTCGCCTCCTCCCTCCTCCTTCCTCCACCCCCCTTTTTTTTCCCATACAAAGAAACCAATTAGTTCAATACATTCTACACCAAGAATTAAACAACCATTTTCAACTATCCTTATTCCCATAAAAAATGACAGATATTAAAAGAAATTTTTCAGATATTGCCTCGCCAGCAAATCTAGATGATACCAAGAAACTTCACGTAGATTCTACTGCAACAACAAAAGTGGGCAGAAAACCAATCGATACCGAACCTAAATCAAAGAGAACTGCTCAAAATAGAGCTGCTCAAAGGGCATACCGTGAACGTAAAGAACGTAAAATGAAAGAGTTGGAAGATAAGGTAAGATTATTAGAAGATGCAAATGTCAGAGCACTAACTGAAACCGATTTTTTACGAGCTCAAGTAGACGTGTTGAAAAATGAGTTGGCTAAATATACTGGTGGTAGTGATTTTCTGGATTTGAATTTACCTACTAAAGTTGGTCATTTATCACATCCAAATAATCATCACAGTAATGTTTCTACAGGTACACCTCATGGTTCAATGTCATCTTCTAACTCTGTTGCAAGTTTAGATAATGACAAACCTTCCAGTGCTTCATCGGTATCAAACAATTCACCTGGTTTTGCTTTTGATAATCCTTGGTCTAAAGATAACATACAAAAGTTAAAGCACCAGCATCAACAACAACAACAACAACAAAAGGTTCCCCAAGGTGTGCCGGATTTGGTGCTGGGTTCATCTTCATCGTCTACACCTTTAAATGACAATTTATTGGTCACTCCTGAATCGTTGACTGGCTTGTCTACATCTAGTAAATATACTGGCCAGAATAATGTACCAACCAATTTGGATTTCACCAATCAGTTTGATGAACAAGTTGATCCATTTTGTGTTAAATTGAATGAAGCATGTGGAACCAAAAGTAACCCAGTGCCCAAATTTAAACGTTCAGGTTCCAAAGCAAATACTTCAGTAACAAATAATTCCCCACTTGCCCACTTGGTATCACCGGAATCTCAACAATATACCAATTCTTCTAATATCGACTTTATGAATGATCCATTTTTCAATGGTGTGGGAACTGATTATAACTTTAATTTTGATAGCAAGAATGGTTCCATTCAAGATCCTTTATCGTTTCTTCAGGATGACAACTTTGATCTTGCATTGGCATTTGGTGATCCAAGTCCTACTGGTAATGAAGCAGAAGCCGATCCAATTTCATTATTAACAACAGAAGAATCTATATATGATCCATTGACAAACAACAGTGATAAACTTTGTAGTACGGTTAAAGCTGATGATGTTAATACTGACTTCAATTTCAATGATTTTGTCAAGAATTCATTACCTGAAAAACAAGAGAAAGGTAAATATGAACCACCATCAACATCAAAGACTACAAATAATAATGAAGAAGAAGATAAAGATGAAGTTGTGCCGGCACCTCCACAAACACTCAAATGTAGTGAAATTTGGGATAGAATAACATCACATCCAAAATATACTGAACTTGATATTGATGGGTTGTGTAATGAGTTGAAAAGTAAAGCTAAATGTTCTGAAAAGGGAGTAGTGATAAATACTGCTGATGTGAATCAATTACTAGAGCGAAGTATAAAACATTAATCAAGTTAGTGGTGGGTTTATTTTATTTTACGGTATTTCAATTGACATCTATTTGGCTTTATTTTTTTGTATTTATATTTATATTTGGTTATTAACCAGAATTATTTTGGTTTTTTTTTTACGTTATACGTTTTTATTTTGTAATTATTTTTTATATTTGGTTTAGTCTAATTGGTTATACAATAAATATTTATGGAACTTGTATTTTTTTTTTTTCACTCCATCAATCAATAAATCAATCATCCATTGAAATATCACCATAATCAACATCATCTGCTTCTTCTAAAAACTTATCTATATCTTCTAAAGAATCTTCAACATTACTATCAATGACTTTCTTTGATTCAACTAGAACTTGTTCTTGACCATGATCTGTTTCAACTGACCCTTCCCTCTTGTCTTCAGCTTTAAATGTGATTGACTTATCTGCCTTTAGTTCAAGTTTATTTTTTTCATCAGTAAAACTTTTCTTCTTCTCTTGCTCCTCCTCCTCATTATCATCCTCTTCATCTTCATTTTCTGAAGTTTCTGGTGATGTGGTTTTACTAACTTGCAGAGATCGATCCAGATCTCTTCTTTTTGTTTCTGATTTTATAGATATTTGACTACTCTCTCCAGTTCCAATATCTAAATCATCTAATTCATGTAATATTGAATTTGTACCACTTTTAATCAGTTCATTTTCTTCTCTTTTTTGAGCAATTTCCAATTTATTCTTTATTGATTCAATAAAAGTATCAAAATTCTTCTTTGTTGGTTTATCCAAGATAAAATTAGGGTTATCTTCATTATTAGTAAATAATTCAACTGTAGCATCAAGAGCTTTAATTAAAGCTTGTAATTGATTTGACTCTAATTCTTCCGTTATATGAAATTTATTCAAATTGTTAATGATGCATCTTTTAACATTACGAGCATCTACTTGTTCAACCACTTGTAATAAATAAACACATTGCCATAAATGTGATGTTGCTTGATTTATTTCCTCATTCGATAATTTAACTAAATTTCGAGGATCACACCATGATATTAATTGAGGGATTATAACACTTGGTGATAATTCTGTTTCTGTTTCAGTGAAAAGTCGATAAATAACATCACCACTAACTGCAGCTAAATTGATTTGATGATTTATACGAGAAAAGGCATAAACTGGAATACAAAATGACAAAATTTGTTGTAATTCTTGATTTGATTTGGTGTTGGGGTTGAAATAAATAAGTACAATCGCTTCAAATAAATGCTTTTCATGCTCTCGATCTGTTTCTTCTTCAGTTTCATCGTCATTGGTGGTAGTTGGATCATCATTACCACCACCACCACCACCTTGAATAGCATTTCCAAATAAACTCCGTTTGTCAGTCTTGTACAAAATATCGGCTAAAAACAATTTGCATAATCCTTCAGCGACAATGCATTGTAATTTTGGTGCATCAAATGAATTTAAAACTTTGAAAAACATTCTTGAATATTTGTATTTAGATGATTTATCAAGAATACTCATACCATAAATTGCCAATATATCCACAATAGCTTTCATTCCAATCTCTTTCACTTCTTCACCATTACTTCTCATTGCCAGTAATAATGTTGTAGTTGCAATTCTGGCAATTTTGGAATCAATTAAAGAATAAAGTCCTAAACAAGTTAACCCAGCAAGATATAATTTCTTTTTCGATTCATTCTGAATAGCATAATTGACAATACCACTGTAAATAGAACTCAATGAAAGATGATCATCCAAACTATGAGTAATTACTTCCAATACATATTGTGTCATGGTAAGACATCTTAACACAATATCATCTGGTGGCATATCTGGTTCAATTCTTCGCTTCTTTGTTACTGCACTGAGTGATGATGATTGTTGAGATTCATCATCACCATTTCCCAAAATATCATCATCATCATCATCAAATGTAGCGGCAGCAGAATGGAACTCTTCATCATCTCGAGAATCACGAATATCAGTAATTATTTCTACCGCCATGGAAACAAAATCTTTTTCATTTATAGAAAGTGCTCGTAATACTCTAAGTGCCACTGATATTAACCCATCAGGTAATTTATCTTCAGTTAATGTCATTCTTATTATATGTAACAATTTTCTTCTTGCCATTTCATCTCCATAATCAAAATCTTTAACAATTAATAATAATTGATTAATAATGAATTCTAATTCTTTCAAAGCATCTACAAAGGGGATACAATCATTTTCATGTTCTTGTTCAAAGATTTGAACAGTCTGAATTTTCAATTCACTAGTGGTTTCAAGCGCCCTAATACAAGAATCATATTTTGTTTGAAGTTCTTCTAATTTAGCCGTTATATCTTCTGGTTGATGTTCAATTTCATCAAGATTTTTATTGATATCTTCCAATTGTTGTTGCAAATCTTCCATCAGGAAATCCTTGATTTGATCAGCAATCTCTTGATTTTCTTCAGTAATCAAATCTTCTAGATTCCCACTGTTGTTTTTCAATTGTTTAATTCTCTTTTTGAACAAATCCTTAGCAATATTGATTTCAATAATATCTTCTTCAATGTTAGATAAACTTTTACGGAAATTATCGGCATCAGTATTTATTCTGGAAATCTGGTTTTCAAGACTAAATATTTGATCATCTAATTCGTCAATCTTGGCATTATAAGTTTCCCATGTCTTAACTAAATTTTCATTTTCATTTATAGTTTTCAACCTCACTGACAAATACTTTTCTAATGTTATTGACAAATCAAGTAATTCAGGGAAATTGGCATCCATTAAAGCATGTAATTGATTCTCATTACAATATTGATAAAACGTCCTCATCAAGAATGCCTTTTCTGTAGTTAGATTTTTCCAATATGATTCATCAATTTTAATAGTTTCAAGAACTTCTGGTTTATTTTTAAAAAATGCTAATATGGCCTGTTCAGCTATAGCACTCTTGACATTTAATTGATCAATTAACTCTAATAAATCTTCATTGACAGATTGATACCAATAAATGGTAAGCATTTTAGTGGCGGCTGCTTTAACAGTTTCATCACGATCATTTAACCCCCATTTTAATAAAAATTCCCTATCTTCAAATTCAAGATCATCCAAATCAGTTATTAATTCACGAGCTATTTTAGAATAAACCAATCTTCTATTAATAGAATTGGAATCTCTGGCTCGTTCAAGTAAAATCGGTATTGTATCTTGTGTTTTAACCAAATTCATTAATGCTGCACGTCTGACTTCTGGACTATCATCATTTTGAATGGAATTTATCAATTTATTCTGAATTTGGTTACTTGATATTAATTCATCCTCAAATTCTCCAGTATCACCTTCAATACTAAATTCAAATAATTGAAAATGTGATAATGCCACAACAGCTTGAATACGTATCGACAGCTCTTTATCTTGTAGCCTATTACTTAATAAAGTATATAACGCTTCCAATGTATTATTCTCGTGTATCTCGGTCAAGAATTCAACCAAGTATGCTAATGTTTGTACAACACGATAACGAACCAGTTTATCTTTAGCCTCTATCCCACTCAATAAATATTTTATCAAATATGATATGAATTCCGAAATTGGAGTTTCTTGATCTCCTTCTCCTTCTTGATCTTCCTGATCTTCTTCATTTTTATCACTTTCATTCGTATCTTTGTCTTCGTCTTTGTCTTTTTCTTCTTTTTCTTCTTCTTTGGAACGTTTTTCTTCATTGGCATCTTTTACAAGACCATTAACAAACAGATAACAAAATTTGACTATTCTATCACCTGCCAAAACTCCTCTTTTCAAAGGTAATACTTTAGATAACAATTTAGTAAAACACATGGCAAAGAAATTAATTTGATTTAATTCAATGGCTTTTTTAAATACATTTTTCAAAATTACCACTAATTTTCTATGTCCTGCTAAACCTAATTGAGCATCTTGGAAAACATGTTTCATGGCATATTTTATTTCATCCAAAGTTCTAAATTTCTTAATTGCCTTAAGAGTTGGTTTTGGTGGTATATCCATTTTTTCAGAACAAAACCTCTTTGTAAATGGTGATAGTTATGGTGTTTTGATGAGTTGGGATCAACCTTTCTGTGTGTTGGGGTTTGTTTTGATTTTTTGATGTTGCTCAATGAGAAGAAAGAAAAATATCAGAAATCACACATCGCGTTTGTCGTGTATATTGTACCAAACTCATGATCTCTTCCACGCTATAACCAACCTATGGAGTTTTAATATGGTGCTTGTAGATTGAATGGTACAAGTGACAAGAATGGTGAAGTATTTGTATTTCTTTGTAGAAAGTAACTTACATCCCAATTGAAATGGCTTAATGTATGTCCTTTGCTGCTGTGACTCGTTTCTAATCAACCTTCAAGCTATACAAACTTCTAGAGAACTGAACAAACGACGAAAATCAAAAAAAGAAAGTACAAATGTGTGTATGACAATTTGCATAAAACTATAAAATACCACTATCTTTAAGAGAATTTTCTAAAATTGTTTGTTTAACAGCTGCCATCACCAATTCAATATTAGATGTATCAGTAGCTTGAGTAACATGGGGATATATGTTCAATCCTGATCTATTCAATTTATTAAATCTCCATAAAATGTATTTCACACCATTTGAAATATTAGATCCTCCTTTATAATCAGGGAAAAAATTCTCCAAGGGGGAATATTTTAGTTTTTCAGCAAACACATCTATTTTATTCAAAAACAACACCACTGTAGTTCTGGAAAACCATCTTGAATTCACCACACTATCAAACAATGCTAAACTTTCTTCTAATCTATTGGTATTACTTTCTTCTAGTAAGAAATTGTCATATTCACTCAAGGCCACACAAAAGATAATTGTGGAAACATTATCAAAACAATTGATCCATTTTTTTCTTTCTGACCTTTGACCACCAACATCAAATAAATTCATATTTAATCCATTACCAAGATCAAAAGTATAAATGAAAATACCAGAAGTCTTTTTCCTTGTTCTTAATACATCCGTGACATTTGGTTCATAATTACCAGCAAGGCATATTCTATCTAGATTAGAAAGAAAATAATCAGTACTATCAATTAAATAAAAATCACCTTGACGTTGAAGCATAAATTCTTTCACTTCAGGGGTCTCGTAAACTTTCTTAATTTTAATGGCAATATCAGGATCAAATTGTTGATTTAAATTCAACGGATAATCATAATCTAAAATTTCATTCAACATATCATACTCTAATATGTGTTTGCGTTGTTTTGGTGGTGGTGGTGGTTGATTTGTAACTGATCCATTTGCAGTTGGAACATGATTATTTTCACTAGTTAATCCCGTGACCTTCAAGTCCTCTTCATGGTCTTCTTCAAGTTGAGGTGAATCGGGTTTTCTGATTAAATCCGGTTGTAAATCAATAATAGCATTTATCACATTCTTAATACAATCCAAAATGTTTTTATAAACAAATGGTCTATACTCTTCTAATTCATCTTGAGTATAACCATCTGAATGTAAAATCTTCATTTGTTTAACTATAGTAGATTTACCACTTTCACCTGATCCCAATAACAATACTTTGACATCTTTACTTGGATTTGAATTTCCTGCTGCATCAACTGGGTTTGTTATTAGATTTTTGTTTGCTGTGCCATTGGACAAGTCCTGGGAATGGTTTTCTTTGAGGTGACCATTGTCATTCAGGCTATCAGAAGGGTGCTTTAAAGTCTCATAAAAATCAGAACCGTTTTTCAAAGTTCCATCAGCATTTGAATCAGATGGTGATTGTGATTGTGGTTGTTGTTGTTGCTGTTGCTGATGTTTTTCTTGCTGTTCTTTTTGTCTTGATTGCTGTTTCTCCTTATTCTTTTGTTGAATGGCTTGCAGTTGCTGTTGCCGCTTTCCTTGTGTGGATTGAGCTGATTGTTGCTGTTTTGATGTGCCGTTACCTTGATCGGCCGATTTCGAAGCACAAGAACCCATGGTTTAAAAGTTGGAATTTAAATCAAACGTGTAATGGGGAATGATATACTAATGAAAACAAATAAAATAGAAAATTAAATAACAAAAAAAAATTAAAAATAAAATGTAATAATAATAATAATAATAATCAGGTGGTACTACTATGGAGATGAAATGAGTTGATGATTGAATGTGGATGGGTCAAAGTAAACAAATGGATTTGAGTATTGACTTCAACTTGATTTGATTATTCTCTTTTTATTATAAAAAAAACAAATTCCAACTCAGTTTTTTTTTAAAATTAATGAACTGAGATACAATAATAATAACGATGATTCAATATGAGATACAATAATAATAACGATGATTCAATAATAATAAGACTATAATTTTATTTCATAAAACAACTGAATATAAAATAAAAAAATGAAATAACAGGAGCAACAAGAAAGAATTAGTAGAATGAATTTTGAAATTGAATTTGAGGTTGGAAAAGACTCAAAATGGTGAGAAAAGAATGAAAATGAGGAACTTGCAAGGAAAGAAGGAAAACCGAAAAAGCCAAAAAAAAAAAATAAAATAAAATAAAATATAAAAAGAAAGGGGAACAAAACCAAAACCAAAAAAGCTTCCTTTTCTTTCAATATATTAGTAATATTGTACTACTAATGTAAAATCAGTTTGTTTCAATGACAATTGCTATTAGATGGTTATTACCAATAAAAAAAAAAGAGAACAATAAATAACCAATTTAAAGTATTTGGAAATGGAAGATATTACCGATTATCCAAAAAAATGTCAAATGATTCTCTTTCACCTCTCTCTCTCTCCTTTCCTTTTCTTCCTTGTGGTGGTTTGTTTTGTTTTTGTCTAATTTTTTTTTGTTTGTGATTTACCAAAAATTGACAATACTAAGAAGGGAATGATAATTTGATTTCTTTATTTGCCGTAATTTCACTTATGTTCGAGCCAGCTATAAGATTTATTAAACGTCAAAATAATTTCAGTTTCGGTTTTTTCATTCATTCTCGTGTAAAAAAATGTAATACAATCAGGAAACATTTTTTTAAAAAAAATTAACCGAATCGATCATATGAAGATACATAATTTATATGGTTTGATTTATTAATACTTTAAAGAATCTTATAGTCTTTTAAAACCTTACTTTATTTCTATAACTTATTGTTGCAATGAACACAATTAATAAAAGCATTGCTTAAATTGCCTTTATTGTATTTTTGTTTGATATTCTTAATCTCCTGTAAATGTAGTTTGTAAAGGAAAAAGGAACACACGAGAGAAAACTTGCAGATTATACCAGAATCACAAAACCCATTTGGCGATTCTTGCATTTTCTGTTATTCTCCTTGAGTCTCGTTAAATAATCAATTTGACAAGCGTGAATGCAAATTCTTGGTATTTGTAGAATTCTTAGAAAATATAATATTCTAACCACTATCAAGTTATCAAACCACAAAAAAGATATGTGAAAGATGTACAATTATATCCAATCAAATTGATGCCGTGGTATTCTTACAAGCCGTGGTACTGAATTGGTAACCAAGAGATAATCTCCAAGTTACATAGCATAATCGACGCGTTCAATTAAAACATGGTTTGACAATAACAGATGTTGTCAATTCAATTCATCTCTCTTTTTTATCTCTATTGGGTTAGAACATCAATTGGTTGCTTGTTGTAGTGATTGGTTATTTATTATTGATTAAAGGTAGGAATCAAAGGGGGGTGAATAAATTTTCACAACCAAAATAAAATGTTTCATCATTAGGGTTTCAATAGTTTGACTGTTGCAAGTGAAACAGATACTTTTAAACTTTAAGATAATTATTATTGGAAACATAGCGTTTCAGGGTTTTCTTTAAAAAAAAGTTTGATTAGTTTTGAAACGGGTGGAGAGGGAGGGAAGGGTTTCCAAACTTTATTGTTATTTGGTCTAAAACTTCTTGATAATGAATTTGATTCAATTTTTTTTGGTTGCAATATTTCACTCAAAATGAAAAAAAAAAAAAAAAAAAAATTCTACTAAAACATCTTATTACTAAACATCAATATTTTATCCTGTAGAAAAACATTCAGGGTATTGTAATAATTGTAATTGCCAAGATTGATCAGAATTCAATTCTTCACATTCTTGTTGTATCAATTTAATTTAATAACATAAACATGATTTATCTTTAATACTACTACTACCAGTACCATTGCTGGTGTATTGAGATTCTCCCTTAATGGTACAATTCTTTATTTTAAATGAAGTTGATTCTGATAATTTCATACATTCAATTATTGATCTATTATTAATGGCTTTACTGAAAATAGTAGTATAAGGAAACAATAGTTTTTGATCAAGAGGTTTCATGAATGATGGAGGTGAATTTGGACTATTATTGGATGAAACACCAATTGTGAAAACATATATCATGAACAAGAACAACCTAATATACATTTTGAGAACTCTATAGGGAATAGAAACTATAACCCAAGAAGAAAGAGAAAAGATAATGTGAAGTACAATAAATATTGAGATTGGTCTAAGAGTTTTCATTATTTCGTTCTGATGCTTATTTAGTATGCCATACTATCTGTAAGTTTTCAATAAATCCGTTTGGTGCTTATACATTTTACATAACAGTCTTTGGTTATAATACAAATTTATTTCGTACATAAGTTATATATCATGCATGAAACTATTTTTTGAATCGAACCACTTTTTTCGTTTCTGATCAGACTTAACTAGGTTGTTTTAGTATCAAGACTTTTCTCTTCCATTTTATTATGCTCTTCAACACTATCAACAATTTTCAGATCAATTTCACTTGACCTATTCTTATTGTCATCTCCATTCACTAATTTTTCAGAATACGTTATGGCATCAACAGAATCCACTTCTTCCTTTATGGAATTTACTGCACTTGCCTCAGCAGGAGCAGAAGCAACAGCAGGAGCAGCAGCAGCTTTTTTACTAGCAGCCAATTGAGCATCTTCTTCTTCTTTTATTCTTTTCCTTTCTGCACGTCTTCTTTTTTTAGTTTCAAATTCATGCCATTCTCCTTGTATATCTTTCAAAAAATATAATGGTTTTGGTTGAGGATCTTGTTGGAAATATTCATGATTTAATGCTTCTTCAGCTGTAGGTCTTAATTTAGGATTTAATTGTAATAATTGTTCAGCTAATTTGAATGCTGGTACTGACATTGATTCACTATATTTTTGAGCAAATTTACTTTTGACGTTAATTTTCGGTTTCAACATTTCAAACCATGGTAATTGATCAATTTCAGGCCAATTTTGTAAAGTTGGAGTCCCCATAATATTAAAAATTCGACATAATTGACTAACTTCATCCATACCTCTAAATGCCGCCATTTTACAATATAATTCAATCAATAAACAGCCAACACCCCATACATCTACTTCTCGTCCATAATCTGTGGCCCCTAATAATAATTCTGGTGGTCGATACCATATAGTGATTACTCGATTGGTATAATCTGGTTTTTCATTAGCACCCACTATTTTCATTGTACGAGCAAGACCAAAATCAGCAATTTTCAATCGTCCAATATTATCTAATAATATATTTGATCCTTTAATATCACGATGAATTATTCTTTTTTTATGTAAATAATTTAATCCTTCCATCAATTGTTTGAAAATAAATTTTCGATGACATTCTTGTAATTGTAAATCTGGATGAGTTAATAACCCGGTTAAATCATGATCCAAATAATCGAAAACCATATATATTTGATTATATTCAACCATCATTTCCAATAATCCAACAACATTAGCATGGTCAAATGATTGTAATAATTTAATTTCTCGAATTGCCGTAATGGGGAATCCTTCCTTTTCTGATTCTAATCGTAATTTTTTCATGGCCACATATTCTCCAGTTAATTTATGTTGAGCTTTATATACTTTCCCATATGTTCCTTCACCAACTTGCAGAACTCTTTGATATATATTGGGACGATTTGTCGTCTTGATACAATAAATTTGTTCAAGGGATAATTTCTGTTTCTCTGGTTGTCTTGCCCTTCTATAATTATCAACGTTGCCATTGCCATTTCCATTTCCACCATCCATCTCATTAAATCCCTGTCTTGGTCCCTTTGGAATTGGTATTCTGTTGGAGTTAGAATTGAAATCACGTCTTTTCCGGAAGCTTGCTGGTCCCGAAGGCAACGGTCTTTTCATTCCAGATGCATAAGAATCTCTTGGCCCTTTGGGTGGTGGATGCAGAGCCGTTGCACCAGATAACGATGATGGTGATTCTCCATGTGGTATTGATGATGCAGGTCTATTCTCTTGTTGTTGGTATCGGTCATTGTCAGGTCGATAGTTATCCCTCTCTGCCAGCCTTTTTGGACCAGAAGGAATGTAACTATCTCTATTACGATTGTCTCGACGTTGAGGTATATAAGATGATCGACTTTGATAACCACCACGTTGTTGGTTTCTAGGGCCTCTTGGTCTATATCTATCTGACATTGGGGGATATTGTTGTTGTTGTTGTTGTTGAATATGATGGGAAAATAATGACTTTGATGAAAAAAAAGCCAAAGGAAAAAAAAGTGAGTGAATGAATGAATTGTGAGAGACAGAAGAAAAAATGTTTCAATGTAATTTTTTGCTAGCAGGGCAAAAATTGAAGTGACTTAAATGTGGTGAGTAGTAGTGCTCAAAACAATAAAGTAGAGATTTATCCTGTTGAAATCCCCCTCATATTGTCAAATCCAAACCCATCTTAACCAATTGATGTCTTTTAAAGTAACATGTTATCCAAAACAACCCATATTATCAACTCATAGCATCAAAAAAACATATGTAGGAAAGATTTTACAGTGGGAAAATAAGAACGCAATAACAAAAAAAAAATAAGAGTAACAAAAGAACAAACGGAGGCAACCTCTCAAACCAGCAAACTCAAAAAACCATGACGCATAGTAAACCCAATATGAAAATAAAGTACCAACTGAAGTAAAGAACACTCAAATACTGTTTTCAGTTAAGCCGTTATTTACTGATTGCGTGTATCAGTAGATTCAGCTTGTCTTCCATATTCATCTGTTGAAACCTCGAGCCGATGATGTTGTCGATAACAAGTGTAGTTGCGCTAACTATGATGATTCTATTTGAACCAATCTCATAAAAGTATAATTCACATTTAGTTGGTGACTTAATGCCATCATATTCACGGAAGTAGGACCCAGTTTTTGAACATGCCCAAAAAGATTCTCCAAATTATTGCTCTTTCTTAGTTATAAAGCACCAAGTACTTTCATAACTTGCTATATATCCAAATGTACTTATGCCCGTTGCTAAAATAATGCAAACTTTGTGAATGTAAGATACATGGGTTTCTTTCTAATAATATCGACTATGATTATTGGGTAAACCTACCTAAATTAAAAAAAGTCATTTCATTTAGGAGTATGAATATAACCCAAGTTTACAATAACAAATCTGTTTATCCTTCACCTGTCAATAGTTGATAGAAACGAATGCATATATCAAGGAAAACAGAAAAACAACTGAATATTCTTTGTCTGATTAATTCTATAATTTTTTTTTTTTTGGTCAAGAAAATAATAATAATAAAAAAAAGACTGTTACTACTATAATGTTAACCCGGAATAAATAAAAGTACACGACAAATATTATTTTTTCTTTTGGCCGTGTAGGCTCGCCCCCCTTCCCCCCGTTTCATAATTTATCACCAAGTCAACCCAAACTCAAACTCAAACTCAAATTGTGTATCATCCTTATTATCAATTATGCAAAATCAAGCGAGAATGAAAACAACAACAGAACAGCCCAAATAACTAAAAGAGAGAAAAAAATTGAAATCACACACACAAAAACTAAACAACCCATTACATTCCTTTAGATTTTTAATTAGATTTCATCAAAAGTATTACTATTCTTTGATCTTAAAGTTCGGATAAAAGATATCAAGTTCTGATTAGCTGTTCAATTTTGATACTTATTAGAGACGAATCCTATCTACAATCCTCAAAAAGATAGAGTCAACCCCAACCTTACAGGATTTTAACAGATTAAATACATATAATACGTATCCTCCTCCCTCCTCCCCCCTCTTATATTCCATATAACCATTAGCTAGATGTTTAAAATGATTGGCAGATTAGCTCATATTTCATTTGATTTAGTATTAATTTCCGGATTTTTAGCAGGAGTTAAACGTACTACTGGAATAACTCCCAATTTAGATAGTATTGAAAATAAAGATGTACAATATTATGCTACAAAATATTTAAATTTAGGTGAATCAGTATTTGATAATACTGCTGCATTTTTAGGTAATTCCCAATATTTCACCAGGAAATGAGAAATGAGAAATGATTTGGCCGCACCCTCAAGAATAGTTGGATGAATGAAGAAGAATCTTGGCTTAATTCAAAATTGTTGTGGTGATGGTAGCCAAAATCGATTGAACTCCCTTTCCTATGGGGCTATTTTGTGGTTATTGGTATATTTCTCTTATTTTGTTTATTCTTTCACACGTGTATATATACATATATATATATATATATTTACATGTTCTTGTATCTAGTGATAAATATATTTATTATAATTATTTAAGGAAAATATGTAATAGTCAAATTACGTTAATAACTTGTATTTCTAATTGAGCATATAAACTTACATAGTAGTAGTGAAAGACGACAAAGGTGTCAAAGGAGAGTATATGTATATGCCTGACCCAGGTGGTGATGATGATAATACTTGGTAGTCTGATAACAGAGGAAAGATTAAGAGAACCTTGCATTGTGCTAGAGTCGGCTATACTAGCTGACAAAATTTTGAATTTGAATTTACAAGACCCCCCCCCCTTAAGAGATTAAACGTTCAATGCAATTGTAAGCTTCTTACAAACAATATTAATGATATTATTTATATATATATATTAAACACTAGAACCAAATTAACCTTTCTATTTGACACACTCCACACAGACTCTTAAAACTAATAAAAACACACACAGACATCATACACTTTCATTACTCAACAGTAACTGATTTAGCCAAGTTACGAGGGAAATCAACATCAATACCTCTATTCACAGCCAACCAATAACTAATCAATTGTAATGGAATAACATTTAATAACCCTTGTAAACAATCAACGGTTTCTGGAACTTCTAAAGTAGTATGAACTTTATCATTAGAAATAATAGCATCACCTTCATTACAAATAACAATTGGTCTACCATCTCTAGCAGTGACTTGTTCAATAGCGGACATAACTTTAGGAAATAATGAATCTCTAGTGGCAAAGGCAATAATTGGTAAATCTTCATCGACTAATGCTAATATACCATGTTTTAATTCACCAGCTAATACCCCTTCAGAATGCATATAAGAAATTTCTTTAATTTTTAAAGCCCCTTCTAAAGCAGTAGCAAATTGATAACCTCTACCTAATAATAATAAAGATTTTTGATCATTCAATGAACTATTACATAAATCTTTGATCTTGTTTTCTAATTTCAAAACTTGTTTAATTTGTTCAGGGATTTTTTGTAAACCTTTAATAATTTCTTCATGTCTTCCCTTTCTGGAAATAGAATCATTAGATAAAGAAAGGGCAAACATCACCAAGGCAATATATTGAGATGTGTAAGCTTTAGTTGAGGCAACACCAATTTCTGGCCCAGCATTAATATGAACCCCACAATGGGTTTGTCTAGACATTGAAGAACCAACAGAGTTAACGATACCAACAGTTAAAGCTCCTCTTTCCAAACAATATTGTAAAGCCAAAATGGAATCGGCAGTTTCACCCGATTGAGAAACAAATACACAAGTATCATCTCTGAAAACTGGAGATCTTCTATCCAAGAAATCAGAAGCTAATTCAACCGAAACGGGGATTTCTGTCAATTCTTCAAAAATTGATCTCGTGGCTAAACATGAATGATATGAAGTACCACAAGCAATCATAATGATTCTTCTACATCTTCTAATTGTAGATAACCATGATTTTAATCCACCAAGGGTAACAACACAATTTTCAAAATCAATTCTACCTCTCATAGTATTAAAAGCAGAATCTGGTTGTTCGAAAATTTCTTTTTGCATAAAATGTTTATAGGGGCCTTTCATAATTTCATTCAATTCCATTTCTAAAGTTTGAATTGGTCTAACAGTAGATTCCCCAGCAGATTTAGTCGAAGCTCTATGAATACGTAATTCCCCATCATAGATATGAGCAATATCATCATCTTCTAAAAATAAAACTTTTTTGGTGTGTTGAACCACTGATGCAGGATCAGAAGATAAAAAGAATTCAACTGGCATAGGTAAATCATCTTCAGAAAGGAAAGCTCTTGATTGAGAAGTTCTTAAATTTTGTTCACCTGGAGCCACTGGGATAAAGCCCAATTCCGCAGCTGAAGTTGCACCATTATGATTGATTTGTGGTTGTTGTGGTCGATGTTGCTGTTGAGCTTCAAATTCAACGTCAACAAAATCAACTTTTAATTTCTTATCAGTTTTAACACCAACCAATAATGGAGAACCTTTTCTGGTACCACAAACTTCTCCAGGATAATGATAAGATTTAACTAATAACCCATAAGAACCTTCTAATTCATGCAAAACTTGTTTAGTCAATTCATTAAGATCAGGGAAAACACCAGCTTTAACATTCAAATCATAAAAATGTTTAAATAATTTAGCAATACATTCAGTATCAGTTTCACTTTCGAAAACATGTCCTTTTGATAAAAGATATTTTCTTAAAGCAGCATAATTAGTAATAATACCATTATGAACAACAATGAATTCCCCCTTTGGATCTGATTTATGAGGATGACAATTTTCAGTTTTTGGTTGACCATGTGTAGCCCATCTAGTATGAGCAATACCAACATGATTATCAAAAATGGCCGATCTATCGATTTGATCATCAATGATTTTTTGTTTCAAAACTTTAACTTTACCAGTAGTTTTAACAATAATAGAATCCATATATTCTTCATCACCATTAGAAGGATCTTTAGTTAATTTCCCATCAACAGCAATACCTGCTGAATCATAACCTCTATATTCTAATCGTTGCAAACCTTCAATTAAATTATCAATGATTTCACCTCTACTCTTGTCGACCAAGAAATTGACGTAACCAAAAATACCACACATGATTTATAAGATTGATTTTTCTCAAAAATAAAAAAAAAAGCGAATGTATATATGTATATTATTATTCTAATGATTCTTCCCAAAAAATATATATAATTCAAAGATCAATGAACAAAGTGAAAATTGAATTCAATATTGAAATTTGAAATAAGTAAAAACAAAATAAAGTGATGATATCGGAAGTAAAAAGAAAGAAAGAATATAAAGAAATGGAAAAATTTTTTGTTGGAAAAATATTTTTTGAAATGTTTCTTAATGAGAGACAAGTAGTATATTTCAAACTGGTATATATACTGTATAAGTTTGGGAGAGATATACAATGTGTATGTTGGTTAACGGACAACGCCTCCAAAAAAAAATTTCACCGTACTATTTTATATTTGTGTTTGTTTTCTTCTATCCTGCATAGTAGTTTCTATTTTTGGACACTTTTCAACTACAACTAATTTTACTCATACAATATTTGATTTGGTCTCTCTCTACTATTACTACTGCTGCCCACGTGATGTCATTAGCTATTTGACGTGTAGCTTCTGCAAACTTGACTTGTAAAATTATTACTGTTGTTGTTAGTGTTTGGTGGTGGTGGGTAGAATTACTGTGTTGAATTGTTTCAGGGGACATTTCAAATGACACGTAATACCCACGCATGCACACACGCACACCCGCCCATACAAAAAAATTTGGTGTGTGAAATTTTTCTTTTTCTTTTTTTTTCCGTCGAATCAATCACATTGCCTAAAATGGTTAAATTAAAAACATTTGATTGAATTCCAAGTTGGGATTTTTGTATACCACAAAAATATATTATTAACAGAGAGATGCTAGTTAGTGGTAGGCAGTACTCCTTTATTAAAATCTGTTCTATTTCTGTTTCTATTTTGGTTACAATGTTGCCATTTTTAATTGAATGACCCAGCACTAGATGTTAAAGTTTCAAGGTCATTCATTGACGATTTTTTCGGCTTTGTTTTGGCCTATTGTTGTTGTGGTTGTTGAATAATTAAATGTTACATTTTAAATGGAATTATTTTTATCATTTCGTATATGGCGTTAAATTCTAATTGTTTACGATTAAGCTACATTTGAATGGCTTAGGCTTCTTTAGAGAACAAGAATTGTGTGACCTGTTCTACCAATAGACCATTGGCCAAGAGCATAGAACTGAACATTCTTTTGATTTGTACCACATCGTATCCTGATGAAACGCTATTTTTTTTTTCTTCAAAGGGACCAAAACCAATCTTGTCGTCAAAATGTTTCATCTATAAGTGACCAAGCCTAACTCTCTATTACTACACTAAAAAAAAGAACAAACGACACGTCATTAGAGATGAGCATAATACCCCTAGTTTATTTTTATTGTTCATCACTCGTAATAACAACAATAATAATATTATAG
>OBUW01000534.1_pt1 | contig 18996 bp, 6 predicted proteins | sample 1475761 | NCBI WGS metagenome assembly OBUW01 (sample SAMEA2579908, study PRJEB22360) | human gut metagenome | biome: human gut; feature: human-associated habitat; material: faeces | place: Denmark | collected 2008/2010
AACTATACCTGGAAACTATGCAGTTGAAACCTGAACTCATCTTAACAAAGCATTGTATTATATTGTCAAATTCATCTTAGTCTTGGCTTCATATGAGTTCGGTTACTTAACCAGAATAATCAGTTCCTCCCTCCTCTAAACTCGAAACAATTGTACTACTTGGTTTTTACGAACTTATTATTTGATCTGTCAACATCTATCTATTATTAATGCTAGCTTAACAATTGAACAATAACAACAACCATTCTGTATTTTATTTCAACCAGTTCATACTTGTTTGCTTTTACTGAGTATAGTAAGCAGTAATACTATTCTCTCATGTTGCTTACTTCTTCTTTGACCAAGGGTTTCTACTTACTTACTAAGAGATAATGATTGGGCTTTGATGGACACAGAACCGGAAACAAGTTTTAAAAAAAGGTTTTTGTGAGTAGTGTTGGGTCGCAATAAAAGTAATATTTGAAGAATAGCCATGGCAATTCAAAATCAAGCACGAAAGAAAGAAAGAATTTTACAATTTCACAATTTCACAATTTCACCTGTGAGATTTTAGTCAAAGAAGTACAAAAAGAGGAAGTAATTTTTAGTCACGGGTTAAGAAAAAATTTCCTTCCTTGACCTTAGCGCCATCGGCATCCCCTTAATGGTGCTAAACTCCAGGTACATGATTCATACAATAATTTGCTATCATCAAGAACCATAATTGTGTTATACATATACTTTAAGTTTTATACATGTTATTACTAATCAGATCTTTATTTTTAAGAATGCTCCGTCCTTGAAAGATGAATTGTAATAGTAATAATTCAACTGTTGCAATTATTATGTGTGGGTGTGTATCTAAACTCCGGTTGTAGTCATTTCGCTCATTCCTTCCTTCCTTCTTCTTTTTTTTTTCTTGAAGATTATGTTTTGTACAATCTATTATTATCCACACTTCGGAGTTTCAAGATTGTTGCTTTTTAGTTTTCATGACTCAGTTTCTTACTTCTTGGGGGGGAGGGAAGAGATGGTAATCAAACTCGCATGTAAACGACAATAATATACGTTTTACATGTATCTATATATCCCAACATCGTACTTATTAATATTGTGTTTGAACCAAGAAAAAAAAAATTTAAGTGAAGACCGCCCAACAACTCGCAGGCCCAAGTCCAAAGCCAGCGAATCATGTTTGTGAGATTATTAATTACAAAATGCATAAACTAAGTTCGGATAACAATAAGGAAAAAAAATTGGAACTTGGGAGAAATACTACAGGAGGTTGGGGGATGGGAGGATAGATAGGGTTAAAATACCCGGGTAAAGAGTAAAGCTTCAGGTGAACCAAAAATTCTTCTTTTGACTAAATTGGAAATCTATTCAGACACAAAAAAATCGGCTTCTTTTTAGTTTTAGTCGTGAATCGATCGATGGTTGATTTATTATGATTCAACTAAAATTGAATAAATAATAAAATTTCTTTGAGGTCTGCTTCTTTCAAGGACTACTGTCTATAGTTCCGGGGAAATGAGGAGGACGAAGAGGACTGTCAATCGTCATTTCTCTATTTTGAAATAGTCAACACATCATTAGCAGAAGCAGTGTCAAAGATTAGAATCATTCAAGAACGAAAAGGATAGGAATAGGGGGTGATAAATATTCATTAGACTAAAAAGTTGTTTATTTATGACATGATTTCTGAATTATTATTATTAAAGGTGATGACTTTCTTCCTTTCTTTCGTTTTAATTCTATTATTAAACGAAAAAACGAAGAAATAACAATCATCAACTATTATAGAATACTCTTTGTTTATTTCGGAGTTTTCGGTGTTAGTTTTCAACAATATTTCACAATCAAATAAGCAAACCCCCTTCGTAAAAAAGAAAAATTACAGACCACGATTTTAAGGTTTAACTTACTTCTTCTTTTCAAACTCCGTTCAGCTATCGTTATCATTATCATCTTTATCTGGGGGGAGGGTGCCGATAATATCATTCTTACTGTCCCCGGACTTTCTCTAATGTTCGTCTTCCTACTATTACACATTTTCAATGAATAATGTTCTATCGCTTAGTCATTTGTTAAAAATAATAATATTTGCCAATGCCCCCCCCCCACAAAAACAACACATCCATAGAGCTATTTCTTATTTTTCTTATATTCATTATCTCTCTCTTTAGTCCATAGTGTTTATTATAATATGATTCTTATTATTCTTATTTCTTTATTTCTCGTAATATCCTCTATTATTATTGTATTCAACAATAATACTGTTATTATTAGTAATAGCATAATTGATATTGGACTATAATATATTATATCATAATAATATTGTTTATAATCATCGATTGCAAAATTTGAAAAATAAACAAAAAAAATTTATAAAACCCAAATTGTTGCAATTCTATAATAAGCCCCCCCCCAAAAAAAAAAAAAAATCACCACCGATTATTCCGGGATCAAATCACCATCATAATCATCTTCATCGCCACCTCCCTCATTTACCGTCTATCTTCTATTATCCCAAGGCTTTTTTGTAAATCAATTTTAACAAAGAGTTCAGGATACTTAAGCGATATAAACAATTATCCTTGTTCTTATTCATCATCACTTATTTGTTTGTCCACTTATTTGTTCGTCCACTTTTCCTATTGTTGATTTTAATTTTGTCTGTAGTTGTTTCTATTATTATTGTTGTATACTGTTTTTTATTTAATGTCTGGTTGAATTTGCCTTATTGTCTTGCAAAAAAATGTGATTTTGGATATTAGCATTGTTGATTCCATGTACCCGATGATCCCGTTTTGAATCAAATGTAGTAGTAGTGGTAATAGTAGTAGTAGTAGTAGTATTGATGGTGGTTATTTCGTGACTTGCGAGAATATAGCAAGTTCCTAGTGATTGTCATAATTGACACACTGTGTTTATAGATGAAGGTATCACGAGATGACAATTATGATAATAGGTTGATTGGTAAATTGATATTGTTACACCAAGAGGTTTGATAATCCATTGTAACACCATTATCAGCAGTAATATCGCAAATTGTCTAATTTCCTATACACATATTACTCTTTAGGTAATATAGTTTGCAGCAGAATATTAATTTTTTCTACAATTTCAATTATTAATTTTATTTTTTTTTTTGTTTATTTCAAAACACAGTTGCTATACATATTTCTTCCATGCTCAATGCTTATTGTTGAATTGGCATTGAAGTAGAAGGTTTCAAAATTTCTTCATCAACAGAATTAAGTTTCCAAGCAGAAGTAATAGTTTTAGGTTTAGTCAAGAAAGTAATACCAGCCTTACCATAAAAGTTCAAATCACCCAAGAATGAACCACGAGATCCAGTAAATGAAAACATTGGCAATGGAACTGGAATTGGAACATTAATACCAACTTGACCAACGTCAATTCTTTTAGTGAAATATTGAGCTGAACCACCAGAATTAGTGAAAAGTGAAACCCCATTACCATATTTATTACTGTTAATCAATTCAATGGCTTCATCAATAGTATCAACATTTACTACTGCTAATACTGGAGCAAAAATTTCTTCATCATAAGCTCTCATACCTGGTTTAACATTGGTTAAAATAGTTGGAGCCAAGAAATTACCTTTAGTGAATTTTTGTTCAGGATCATTAGTTGGTTTATAACCTCTACCATCTAATTCTAATACAGCACCATTTTGAACGGAATCTTCAATGATTTCTTCGGCTCTAGTTAATGATTCTGGATTAATAACTGGACCTAAATCACTTTTTGGATCAAATCCACTACCGGTTTTCAATAATTTAGCATCGGCAACAACATCTTTGACCCATTCTTTAGTGGTTTTACCAACGGTAACCAAAACAGAAATAGCCATACATCTTTGACCAGCAGCACCAAATGCAGCACCATTAACAGCATTAACAAATGATTGCTTATTGGCATCAGGTAAAACCACTAAATGATTTTTAGCACCTAAATTGGCCTGAACACGTTTACCTAATTGGGACCCACGTTCATAAATATATTTCCCGGCTTTATCACCACCAACAAATGTTAAAGCTTTAATACGAGGATCATCAATTAATTTATTAACGGTGTCATGTTTACCATGAACAATATTAAGGACACCAGCGGGGACACCAGCTTTAGCAGCCAATTCACAAATAATCATGGCAGCTCCAGGTACACGTTCACTTGGTTTAACAACTGCAGTATTACCTGTGACCAATACCAATGGTAATGACCATAATGGTACCATGGCGGGGAAATTAAATGGACAAATAGATCCAATAACACCTAATGGTTCTCTGATCATTTTAGTTTCCATATCAGTGGCAACTTCTAATGATTCACCTTTTAAATCATTAGTAACATTACAAGCAGCTTCAGCAACTTGTAACCCACGTAAAACATCACCTTGAGCATCAGCAAAAGTTTTACCTTGTTCTAAAACAATCACTGAAGCAATACGATCCATATTTTCTCTTAATAATTGAACAAATTTAAAAGCAATTCCTTGACGTTTAATAATACTGGTGTCTCTCCATTTTGGGAATGCCTTATGAGCAGAAGCAATGGCATCTTCCAATTCTTCAGGGGTTGATTGTGGGACTTTAGAAACAACATTATTGGTGGCAGGATCATGAATATCAAACCAAGTGTCAGATTCAGATTTAATGAATTCATTATTAACAAAACTTGGAGTTAAATATGGTTCATCATTAGCTGTTGTATGACCTTTTGGATATTCAGTGGTGGTTGATGATAAAGAAATAATGGATTTATTTCTAGTAGCAAGTTTTGAAGCAGCAATATTGGTCATGTTCTTAGTAATAGAAGATTTATTTTTCAAAATAACACGTGATAACATGGTGTATAAATAATGAATTTAGTTTTGTGGGGGGAGGGGGGACCGGCCGGTGGTGGTGAAAAGAATTAAGTCTCCCTTAGTGTTTACCAATCAATGGATAATAATAAAAACCAGTTGTGGTGGTGGAAAGTAATAATAAACTACTGTGACTGTTAGTTTATGTAAAGTAATTGAATATAATTTAGTAGTTCTTTATTATCTTTATCAGGTAGAAGATAATATGGGGAGGGGAGGATGGGGGGGGGACAATTTGAAAAACTAGATGAAAAAGATGGAACTTGAAAAATTTCACAACAAAGTAAAGAGGAAATTTGGTGAACTTTTATAGAAATTAGTGAAATCAAGAAAGAGAACAACAAAACCATAACCAATTAAGAAATGTTGAAGTTAAAAATTACTTTCCCAGCGGCTTGTTTCAAATTGTTGGCGGTATGTCTTTGTAGTAGAAGCTACTATTATTCAAAGTGGAAAGCGTAGGATAACGAAATCCTATTTCCTGCATATAAACTAATAGGGCTTTCATTTTCTTTTTTTTTTGCGGGGCAAAACAACAACAACAACGACTGAATGAATGAGTGAAAAATTATTATTACACTACCATGCTCGGTATTAAATCAATTAACCATGGATAATTGTTATTACCTTTCCTACTAACCATTAGTTTTTCTATAACCTCGACAAATTACAAATTTATTGTAACACCAATAACCAAGAACAATCAGATTAAAATAAACTTTAAAAGTGTTTCTTTCTTCTTCCCCCCCTCCCCCTCTTTCTTCCCTCATTCATTAGCCTATTACCTCTTTTTGTCCAACAAATCTAAACTAATCTACTTATACTTTGATAGTTGACTCAACCATAATCCGCCAATATACACCTATAACCGATCAATAGCAGTAGTCTAACACCGACACAACTTTCCCACCTACTAAACTCCTGCTTTTTCTTTTCACGTCCCTTACCTGAGATTGCTATGATCTATATTCTTGTTGGTCTCTTGACTAAGCCAATGTAGTTATTTATTGAATTAGCATTAGCACAGTTCTCTGGTATTGAATCTTCACATGAATGAAATGGCGAGTTAATGAAATATTTGATCGATTGCCGCTTATTATTCTTGGTAGTAATAGCCGCCCCACCACCACCAACCACCACTACCACCACCACAAAAAATAAAGGCAGAACCAAGATCTGATCTCAGTTTTGTTTATCTTATCACACGCATTTTCAACAATTTTACACGTTCTTTGTTGGTAGCTTATGAAATTATATTTTTTCTCTTCCTGTTGGTTTGCGCTCTATTGCGCCACAGTGGTAATGGTAGAGGACGGGATACGTGGACCCGCGCACAGTCACCAAGAAGTAGGTGGAGAAAACGACTATAACTCCTGAATCGGAGATCTCATTCCGAAAACAATTTTTCTTTGTCATCGTTGCTAATTCTTGTTGGTTGCTTCCCAATCCACAATCTACACACTACACTACATTACACTAGAGTATTTAAATTCTTTAACTTGTCCCCATTTTTAATTTTTTTTTAATAGAAACAATCTTAGTGTTATTTTTAATTGTTAGGAATTCCTGTTTGGACTATTGGCATATACGACGTTGACGTAAAGTGGGTTTTCCGATAATCAGTTTGGTGAGAGCCAATGAGCATATAGCGAATTTTGAGATTAAAGGTTTAAAATTTTTGGTTTTTTTTTTTGTTCTAAAAGTTTGGATTTTTGATAGATTTGTGATTGTGTTGGATTTATTTAGCCATTAAAGTCTATTGATTCTAATCATACAATTTAGCAACATAACATTACTGTTGCTAAAGTATTACTAACAAAACTATAACTAGCATATTAATTCTTTAGAAACAAGTACCAGTTTAATATATATTTATTGTTATTTATTGTTATCCTTCAAAAATTTTGTATAATTTTTTAAGCTTAAGCTTAACTTTTAACCTAACAGTTCATATCAAGTAATAGATAAACTGATCGTAATAACTAAATTATGTAAATTCTAAATTCTGTCTGAACAATCTAAATATCTATATAGTTTTTATAAATCTTATTGAAAATGTTTATCATTCCAAAGATCATAATATAAATCTAATAAACAACTACCACTCCATGCTTGAGTAGGACTTGAATCTTGACAATATGATCCATCTTTATTAGTCAATTCAGTTAATCCATTCCATGGACTTTCTTTAATCCATTTTATATGTCCTTGTAATCTATCATTCAATAATGTCAAAATCTTAATCGATGGCAGTGATGAAGATGCTTTGCTGGATTCTTCTTCTAAATGATGGAATAATAAAAATGCTCTTAAGAAATATCCAGTATTCCAAACCCATTCTGGTCCTTGATGATAATTTCTACCTTTTGAAGTAGCAAAATCATCATTATCAATGGAATTTTCATAATATGGTCGATAATTCCAATCAGATGGATCCAATGTTCTCATACCAATAGGTCCTCGAATAGCTTTATCAGCAATTATAATGGCACCAAGAGCTTTTTCTGGAGTGAATAATTCAGGGGCAGCACACATGGCAATAGCAAAATTTGGTCGTAATTGATAATCTTCAAATGGTTTTCCTGAATTATACAAATCTTTATAAATTCCTCTTCTATTAACAATTGATGGATCAATAACATATTGATCATCTTGTTGGGGATCTTTAGGAACATAATAATGTTTTTCAAAATTTTCAGCAAGTAATGATTCCCAATCTTCTAACGAAATAGTAGAGCCATCAGGTTTGGTAACTTTAGTATATTCAAATTTACCTTGTTTGTGTAATTTATTAACAAATCTTAATGCACTCTTCAATAACCCTTGAATTTCAATTGCTGATCCATCACGTGGAGTCCCTGGGATACCTTTATTGTGAGCTTTTTCACTTTCACCCATTTTATCCATCCAAGTACCACAATTGAATTGATTACCACCATAGATTAACCCATTGGTCCAATCAACTCCAACTTCAACATTGAACCCTTCATCTCTCATTTGTGAATCCAAATTTGGTCCTGCATTGGCTTCACGGTATTTAATACCTTTAGCATGACGTGATAAAATTTCATAAATGATTTCTCTAATGGAAGATTCATAACTGAAAGCTTGGGGATCATCAACTGGAATATAAGTATCATCCAATGGGAATCTACGAGTGACTTTTTCATCCAAAATATCAATACCATTAGGAGCATAAGTAACATATTCTTGAATCGCTTGTAAGAAAAACCATGCTGCATCTCTAGCATTATAACGAGGATTACGTCCAGCATCCAATAAATTAGGAATTAACCCATGTTTCAAAGTCTTGGCAAATCCTAAAATATGTTGTTTGGCATCATCATATCTTCCAGTGACAATTAATAACCCTCTAAAGGCAATGAAAACATCTCTACCCCAGCATCTCATATAATCATTACTGAAATGAGGTAACCCAGCGGCCATACATGGCACTTGTTTGTCTGGTACTAAAGAAGTGTTTTGCATATACCCCACCATTTGCACCGATGTGAGAGCAAGACTTTGAACAAAATTAGTAGCCACTTTAATTCCATCACTCATTTGTCTAATAACTCTAAATCTGGCTGCTTCATAAGCAATACCCATAATAAGAGCAAAATAATGTGGTCGTAAGAAATATGGCGCTTTGCTCTTTTTAACAGCATCAAATCGAGAGCGTAACCAATCTTGGAATTTTGATAAGTTTTCCAGTTTGGCGGCATATTTATCTAATCGATTAACCACATAATCAAAAGCCCAATCACCATTTCGTAAATGATCACAGATTGCATGACCCAAATTATTTTGCCAAATGACATGTTTCAATGCTGTATTCCAACCTTCCAATCCAGCATATGTCAATCTTCCATACCCTGGAATATCATAAACATCATCTTTGCCATTACTAGCATCCAATTCTTCAGTGGAAGCACGATATAATAAGGCATTCAAATCGTATAAATCTAACCCAATCGATGCTTCAATGGCTCCTTGTTTCACAAAATTGTCTAATTTCACATCAACTCCAGGAATTTCAGTGGAGAAAACAGCAATAGATCCAGGAATGAACGAGGCTTCATCAATAGTAATTATTGAATCACCATCATCAGTGTATTCGATCGATGGACTTTGAATAGCTTCAACTTGTACAGGAATACCTGTCAATTTATCTTGTTGTGATTCATAATCACCTGGTTGTCTTATCAAACTGTAACTAAATTGATGTTTCACTTTAGTGCCACCAAGGATTGATGGTGATAAGCCTTGGGCAGACTCATGATCAGAAAATTTGCTTCTGGCAATTAAAAACCAACCGTTACCTGTTCTTGCATTATATCTTTGAATAGTGATATATTGTCCTTCATGATGAATATACATTTCATGATCACGGGTGACGTCCTCACTTTCTTGAACAAGATCATCTCTAATTTTATTCAATTTGGCTTTAACCTTACCAATACCATTATCACTATCAAGATCATAATGTCTGGTTTCACTGACAACATTCAACAATTTAGGATAACATTCATCGTAACCAAAAACTGACCCAATAGCCGACGAACAAAATGCTACTAATGCCGCATTAGGTAATGTATCTTCAACAGTTCGCTTTTGTGCTGGCATTTCATTATCATGAGTACAATCCATGAAAATTGCATGAGGAGCTTGACAGGTTAACACTTTAGGAATTTCCAATTCGGTATATCCATCAATGAATTTATCCTTGACTGGTTCATTAGCAGCAGGATAAGTGAAATCATCTAATGGTAACCAAGTCAACGAACCAATTGGTCTACCACCATGTTTATGAACTAAACGAGATAATTCACCTACACTCCATGCTTGCATTGCTTCTCTAATCAATGAATTGATCCCTAATCTTTCGACAAAAATTTTATCCATTTCTTCAGAACCACTAAACAATTCAGCAATGACATAAAGATTAGGATTAACTTTTCTTGCTTCATCTAATAATCTTTCACCAACGTGTAATGGGGTACTATGACAATTGTCAATTCTAAACCCATTGAAAGTCTTGGCAGACAATTGAGTATATTCAATCATACGTTTCCATGTTTCTGGTGAGTCTTCAAATTTCTCACCATATCTCAATTTGACACAATCACCCCAAACAATAACTTCTCGACGAATATATGCCTTTGATTTATTTGAAGCAAAATCAACTAATGGATTACCTCCCCAAATCCAACCATTATTGGCTAAAGCTTGTTTTTTACCATTAACATCGGTGAATCTGGTGAAATATGGTTCAGTCAATGGTGATTTATCAGTGATTTCACCTAATTTGGGCCCATTATCAGCCAATCTCAAATATTTGATACGATCGGCAACTTGTTGTTTGATACTATTGGTATCATCATCAAATGCAGCATACAAATCACTATTTATCTCATCAATAATCTCTTCAGCCCTGTTGGCAATGGTTTCAAATTCAACATTGTTATCAAATACTGTAAATAAAACCCCTAAAAATTTATCAACATTCAACTTGTTGGCAAATCTGTCGCCTATAATAGGTGTTGGATTGATATTGGCCACTTTTAAAACATAATCACTCAATTGTTTCAAATCTTGAGAGTCGACATCATTAGGAATTTGGATTTTATTGATATTGTTCTTATTGTCATTAAAAGATTTTTCCAAGTCAACGATTGTTTGTCTTTTATTGAAAACATAATATTCCCATAATTTTAATTTATCCAACACGTGAGTTTGAATACCGTCCATGACTTTTTGTAAATCTGCTTCTGATTCAAGGACTGTTGGTAAACCTAATTCTTGCAAACTGTGGGAAAACTCCAACAATGCCTCATCTAATTCAATTGCTGGAATCAAATGAGGGGCAGTAGTAGCATTGTAACCTGAATCTGGGTGTTCTCTCAACCATTCAGAATTATTGGCAGTATGATTCCAAACGACATCGGTTAATGACAACAATTGGTTATCGTTTAACACTTTATGGATTTTTTGTATAGCATCTTTATCACTGCCAGGGAAAATCTTCGGGTCAAACTTCAATTGATCATAAATCGAATAAGGGGAATCGGATTCACCACGTTCTTGTAATGGAGTGAAATGGATCATATTATACCCCTTTTGTGCCACAATCTTGAAAAACTTGTCCCAGTTTTCATAAGGACCAATCCACTTGGAAACCACGGTCTCAACATTGATATTATTGAATGGAACAAATTTACCATTGATAGTCAAATTTGGCGGGACATTAAAGTAATATTTTTCAGTGGTTTTTTTATTATCTTCTTCATCATCATATTCAATATAATAGTTATAACTACCTGGTTTATAAATTGGAACAGTAATTGTAATATCTTCATGAAACGACGATTTAATTGGATATTGGTAATGAGTGTTTCTATCAAAATCTTGTTCATACTTTGAGGGCACATTAGTGTATAAAGTCCCATTTCTTGATACTTTACTAGCAGCATTTAATTGAAATCTAAGCTGGAATAAAGCATCACCCGGTTTATAATTTGATGGTAATTCTACTACTGGTAAAATCAACACTCCATTAGCAATATTCTCATTATTGACCGGCTCACCTAGATTGGATAATCGAAATAAAACAGTACGTGCTTCGGACATGGTTTTCGTACTGTTTTTATTTGAGAAAACGAACGAATTGGAAATACAAACGAAATGAAGAATGGAAATAGTAATGTATTTAAGTAAAAAAAAAAAAAATGCAATGAAATGAAATGAAGAAATGAAAAAAACAAAATCGTTCCGGTCTTTATTAAGGGATGTTGGAATTTAATTCTTAATATGAATTTTAGTAAGATTATTGTAAATTTACTAAATTGGAAGGAGAATATATGTATGTGGTGTGGTGTGTATTAGTGTTGAGTTTTGGGGGAGGGGGAGAGGGAGGCATGGGGAGGGATGTAGTAGTTGAGAATTAGCGACAGCAAGCAAAAATTAGTAGGAAAGAAAATGAAGGACAAAACCAGTGCTTCGTACTGTATACAGTAGATCCCAAGCATTTCTAGAAATCGGATGAAAAAGAATATTGCGATTGACGGAAGGAAGGGAGAAAAAGAAGAGCAAGCAAGCAAGTGAGGGGCGGAACGGGGCCGGCTTGCCCCAATTGTTTTATTTGTTCTTTTCTTTTTTTTTTTCTCGGTAAACGTCGTCGTGTTGGTCGTCATTGTCTTTTTGTCCCCCGTTCCAATTTAAGCGGACTTTTATTCCAACTGCCCTTTGACAAACAAAGGTTTATATGGTTATCACTTATTGTAGTTTCGGTAGGGTGTTCCTGTGATCGTGATTTTGTAACGTCAGTAAACTAAGTTGGTTATTGTAAAATATTTGCTAGTAGGGGACATGGTTTTAGTTGATGTTGGAATCTGGGCTGCAAAAATCACTCATGGATCAGCCATCATCAAGCCAACGCCAATGCATTCATGAAATATAATTTCTATGAATGTTGTCAAAGTTGTTTCAGTATGTAGATCTAAAGAATTTGGTAGAACAGCTAAAGTATGTTGTTTCTAAGACAACAGATTTGAATGAGTTAGAAGAAGAAAATTTATGTCAATTTTTAAGCAAAAAAATAATTAAAAACAAATTGCCTACAAGACTTTACAACAGCCCTCCACTAAACAGTTGCACCAACTGTCAATAACAGTCTTGGCTGATAAATGATATTTTTTTTTTATCATTTATGTTTGCATATTTTATTTGTGCATTTACGTAGAATTAAATTACAAGCGTCATAATAACATAATTGGTAATTAGGTTGCTATTTTGGGAAAAGTTGCTTTTACGCGGCGATTCAGGTAGACGATTTACAACCAACAGGAATTTAATAGGTCCAACACAAACTACAGAAGCTATTAATGCTACTATCTCAATATAAGGAGTCTATAGTGGTGTCAAATATGAAAACTATATTGCCACTCTCCATTATGTTCTGCAACAAGTAACTTATGGCAACACCACTAATACTATTTTTGCCGCTAATTTTTTACGCCAGTCCTACGATATTACCTTGTACGCGTCTCCAGTTGTCCCCTCCCCCCCCTCTATAATATACTATCATCCTAGATTCAAACACTCACAGAATAAATAACTATGACATCCAACTTGACTCTCTATAAGATTATACCTCCCTTTATTAAACATTAAAAATTGTCTTATCCTCTTTATTATTGTTTTACCAAATTGGGGGGAGGGGGAGGGCGGGGCGACAAGTTTCATAATCTTTGTCTTTTTTTTAGGTCACTCGTTAATTCTTTTTCTTTATTTTTTCTGTTGTCGTGTTTATTAACTCAAAAAATAATTCCTTCGTTTTCGTTTTTTTCCCTTAACAACAACAACAATCAGAAAATTCATTATTTTCTTTCTTTCTTTTTTTACCACACACATTTCATTCTCCTTTAGTTTTTTTTTTTCTTTTAATAATAAATTCTTGTCGTCAGTTTATTTATCAACTTTTACCCCCAAAGAACAAAACTTACTTATTTTATTAATCCCATCCCCATCCCCATTACCATTACCATCCTATTACCAATCATTTGAAGGATTAGTTAGTTCACTTTCTTAATTTGATTGAAATTTTTTTTTTTTTGTTACCTTCTATTTATTGTACTAGTATTTTACATTTGGGAACACCGTAATATCCTTATCAATATTCTTGCGGGATTAAACAACAAACAACAACAAGACAACTAATAATCACAATAAATCAACCTTAATTTCCATTATTTGTATCCATTCTCAAACTATTGTGAAATATACTTGAATAAAAAAAGAAATAGTTTTGATTACATTTATCAAGTCAAGAATTTTGTTATTTGTTATTTGTTATTATTTGTTTTTTTTTTAATCTTCATCATACATAAATAACAACAACAACAACAACAACAACAATCGCATAACAACAATCAAGAAGATATCAAAATGGGTGCCTGCTGTAGTTGTTTAGGTAATCGTGGAGGTGATGGAAGTCATACTCAGTTATTATTAGCAGAAAATGAAAGAGAAGCCATTTCAGCTTTATTACAATATTTGGAAAATCGTTCTGACGTTGATTTTTTCAGCAATGGACCACTTCGTGCATTGAGTACTTTGGTTTATTCCGAGAATATTGATTTACAAAGAAGTGCGGCATTAGCATTTGCTGAAATTACTGAAAAAGATGTTAGAGAAGTCAATAGAGATGTATTGGAACCAATTTTGATATTGTTACAACTGGCTGATTCCGAAGTGCAACGTGCTGCATGTGGAGCTTTAGGGAATTTGGCCGTAAACACTGAAAACAAGATTTTAATTGTTGAAATGGGTGGATTAGAACCATTAATTAGACAAATGATGTCAACCAACATTGAAGTTCAATGTAATGCGGTTGGTTGTATAACCAATTTAGCCACTCAAGATGACAATAAATCGAAAATTGCTAAAAGTGGTGCATTAATTCCATTAACTAAATTGGCCAAATCAAAAGACATTAGAGTTCAAAGAAATGCTACTGGGGCATTATTAAACATGACCCATTCTGGTGAAAATAGACAAGAATTAGTTAATGCTGGTGCTGTGCCGGTATTGGTGTCTTTGTTGTCGAATGAAGATGCTGATGTACAATACTATTGTACTACGGCTCTTTCTAATATTGCTGTTGACGAAGTGAACAGAAAGAAATTGGCTAGTACTGAACCTAAATTAGTTGGTCAATTGGTACATTTAATGGACTCACCATCACCTCGTGTTCAATGTCAAGCAACTTTAGCATTAAGAAACTTGGCATCAGATTCTGGGTATCAAGTTGAAATTGTTAGAGCAGGTGGATTACCCCATTTGGTTCAATTATTGACATGTAATCATCAACCATTAGTTTTAGCTGCCGTTGCATGTATCAGAAACATATCGATCCACCCATTAAATGAGGCATTAATCATTGAAGCAGGCTTCTTGAAACCATTAGTTGGATTATTGGATTATACTGATTCAGAAGAGATTCAATGTCATGCTGTCTCCACTTTAAGAAATTTAGCCGCATCTTCAGAAAAGAATAGAACAGCATTATTGGCTGCTGGTGCAGTAGATAAATGTAAGGAATTGGTATTAAAAGTACCACTTACAGTTCAACTGGAAATTTCCGCTTGTTTTGCTATTTTGGCATTAGCTGACGATTTAAAACCTAAATTATATGAAAGTCATATTATTGATGTATTAATACCATTAACTTTTAGTGAAAATGGGGAAGTTTGTGGGAATTCTGCTGCAGCATTAGCTAATTTATGTTCAAGAGTATCTAATGAACACAAACAATATATTTTGAATAATTGGGCTCAACCTAATGAAGGTATTTATGGATTTCTCATTAGATTTTTGGAAAGTGGTAGTCCAACATTTGAACATATTGCCTTGTGGACAATTTTACAATTATTAGAATCTAATAATACTGAAATTAATGCTTTAATAAAAGAAAATGAAACTATTTTAGCAGGAATTAAAAATTTAAGTGCTTCTCAACAACAAATACAACAATCACAAATAGGTCAAACAACCACAACAACAACTACTAATATTACTAATAATAATACTAATACTAATACTAATACTAATACAACAACATCAACAAGTAATGAAGATCAATTTGAGGATCCAAAAGTAGAATTATTTAATTTGACTCAACAAATCTTACAAATATTAGGATGAAAAAAAAAAAAAAAGAGAAAGGACCAACAGTTCTAAGTGGGATAAATATATAAATTATATATATGTATATATATATATATATATCAATATATTTATGTATTCAATAGTTTTAGTTTTTTTTTAATATTAATTTTAATTAATTTAAAGTTTTGATTTTAAAGTGTAATAGTATCAATTAAAGCTCACTTGATTGAAATAAAGTCAATGTATAAAAAATAGTTTATGTATTAAGATTATCTAAGTTACTATAGGTTCAGCTTGTTTCTCCTTTGTTGATTGTGGAGTTACAGTATCATTAATTTTCAATTGATTCAATTTATCTATTAATTTATTATTATCATCATCATCATCATTAGTAGTTACCTCTTTTTTAGTTTCATTATTCAATTGTTGACTCTCACTTTGTTTCTTTGAAATTTCTTCATTAATTTCTTTATATAATTCATTCAATTCTTTTTCAAATTCTTCTTCTTCTTCTTCTTCTTCTTCCTCTTCTTCTTCATCTTCTTCATCATCATTATTATTATTGGCATAGTTATTTGTCAATGCATTATTAATTTCATTTTCTTTAGCAATTTGTTCATCAATATCAATTTTCAAATCATCTATATCATTTAAATTCACTTTATTATTCATATTTTGTAATATTTTCGAACTAATCAATAATTGATGATATATTTGATAATTTAAATCTGAATCATTAATTTTAACTAAAATATTATTTAATTCATCATATAAATTTAATGAATTCATTAATGATTTCGTTAACGTTTTTTTCCGTTTAATTAAATTTTTCAATCGAAGTTTCCGTTGTTGTTGTTGTTGTTGTACTTGCTGGTCGTTATGTTTCAGTTGGTTAGGTAATAATGATGATGATGATAATATTGATTTATAATCAATTTCATTTAATTTGGTTTGTAAATATTCATTTCTATTTTGTAAATTGTTTAAACTTTGTTGAATGTTTATAATACCAATATCATCATTTGTTATCTCTGAATTATCAAATTTAATATATATCGTATCATTTTCTGTTGTGGTTGTGGTTGTGGTTGTGGTTGTGGTTGCAGAATGACGTATCATACATGCTGATTTATAAAGACTCCAATATTTTAAAAATATTTCAAAATCAATTTTTTTCAATTCATGTTGTAATTTCGTTTGTAAAAATTGGTATAATGTATGATTATTAAATAATTTACTAGAATAAGTCCCTTGTTTAGAAATTTCTTTTCGAATTATTTCAAGATATTGATCACCTAATTTCGTCAATTGTTCCCATGCTATAAATCTATCATGTTTTAAATTACCTGTTTTTGCATCAATGACAGAATATTGTTTTGAAAAAATTGAATTAACCCCCCATTTAATCCATGATCCAGGTGATAAATAATCAATAATCAGATTTTGTTTAGGATTAATTATACTACCCCATTCAGAATCATCATCCCCATTGATAAACAAAGAATACGGTATGAATACTTTCCGATGAACAACTAATTCATTAATTATTGGTCCAAGATTTTGCGGTGCTCCATATTTAGAAATACTCAAAAATGAGACTAGACTAAATCCACCACCTAAAGTATGACTAGCTGTCAATGTTACAAATGAAATATCAGAATCTGGGAATTTCGATGAAGTAATCAATTTTAATAATAATGTTTGCCAGGCATATATATTTGCTTCATATCCTTCTGGATTAAGAATTTTATTCTTTTCAAAATTTGAATATAAAGAAGACAATCTTGATTCTTTAAATTCAGGTACTGATTTAATAAAAGTTTCTATATCTGACATTCTATCATATTTTATCTGGGAAAATACAAGATAATCACCAACGATCAATTGTAGCAAACGACTTGGTTGATAAGATTTAGTTAGGCGGCGTCATCAATATCAATTCATAAACATTTTTTTTTTTGTTTTTTGCCACGATAACACGACGACGACACCACCATCGAATGGAATAAAATAGAAAGGTCTAAGGCAACCAATTGGTAGCAACAACTTATCAATATCACTTCTTACAAATATATATATATATATATATATATAATCATCATCGTTATTTCCATCAATTTAAACCTTTTTAATGACTCTATTAAATCCATCCTAATTAAATCTATAAAATAAATACATTGCATTAATTGCCTGCCTTATTTAATGGCCAAATTCTCTAAACTCAACTCAACTTGATCTCGTAAGGCATCAACAACATCTAATATAGCAGTGGCTGCTGGTGAATCAGGATAACTATCGAAAAAGCATTCACCCATATCACATGCTTTACCAATTCTTGGATCCAAAGGTACTGAACCAAGAAATGGAATCCCCAATTCTTCACATAATTTCTTACCTCCACCAGTAGTTGCTTTAAAAATTTGTGATTCCCCCTTACAATTTGGACAAACAAATCCAGACATATTTTCCACAAGTCCCAAAATTTTTATATTGGCTTTCCGACAAAAATCAATTTCTTTCCTGACATCCAATAATGCCACTTCTTGTGGTGTAGTCACTATTAATGCTCCATCTATACCAACTTCTTTCATATATGTTGTCACTGATAAATGTTCGTCAGAAGTCCCGGGAGGAGTATCGACCACTAAATAATCTAGTTTTTCACCCCAATTGACATCTTTTAAAAATTGTTTAATTAATCCATTTTTCTTGGCTCCACGCCAAATAATTGCCAGATCAGGATCAGGTAACATGAATGATATACTCATTAATCCTAAATTATCCGCCACATATACTGGTGACCAACCTGAATTTGATTGATGTACTGATTCACCTTCAGCACCCAACATACGTGGTAATGAAGGACCACAAATATCTAAATCCATGGCTCCTACTTCAATTTCTTCATCAGCAGCAATCGCCCATGCTAACATTGATGTAAATGTTGATTTCCCAACACCTCCTTTCCCACTCAATACTAATATTTTATGATCTATGGCAGATAATCTTTCTGTTATAATTGGTAAATCAGGATCAGGCCCTTTAACAGTTTGTGAAGAACATATTTCTTGATTAGCACATCCTTTACATGCATCTCCTTGACCAGCAAGTTCCGATTCCGGACCCGGACAATGTTCTGGTTCTGGTGCAGCTAGTTGTGATTTTTCTATTTGTGTTTGACTTCGTGACATAAAGAAGTCTAATAACTTAAGCAAATAATAATAATAATAATAATGAAAATTGAAAAAAAAAACAACTAATATATTGGAAAGGTATAAAAATAGTATTAGTAATCTTCTTGGTGTTTGTGAAGTGAGTGAGTGAGTGAGTGAGTGAGATGTTGGGATTTGATAACTTTTTTTGTTTTTTCTTGTCACATTTACACGACTTGTTTTGTGATAAGTAATATTGGAATTCGCAGAAGACTATGTATAGGAGAACACGTGATATTAGGGTAA
>OBUW01000535.1_pt1 | contig 18885 bp, 8 predicted proteins | sample 1475761 | NCBI WGS metagenome assembly OBUW01 (sample SAMEA2579908, study PRJEB22360) | human gut metagenome | biome: human gut; feature: human-associated habitat; material: faeces | place: Denmark | collected 2008/2010
GTAAAGGTAAATGATACTAAGTTATGTATTTGTTGTCGTAATGCAGTTTCTGTCACAATATAAACGCAATATATCCAACTCTAGATGATGATTATGAGAGTTTAACCACTGCTTTAATTCCTCTAATCTAATGGGTTCAAATGTCAATATTCGATCATACCAAAACTGATCCTGTTTTATTAGTAACTCAAGTTTGTCGAATACACATTGTTGCAAATCAAATCCTTTTAATGCTAATAAAGATTCTGGGGATATAAAGTCCGATATTCCCTGTAGTATTTCAAGCATTTTATCTTTTCTTTGTACTGGTTTTAATCCCCAATCCTTAAACCTCTCTCGCAATTCGGTTGCCTTAAGTTTTGTGAATTCATCCTCTTCAACCAAAGAAGAATTCAAAAATGTATTACCGGCATTTTCGAATTGCAATTCTGGACTGGATGGTACCTGCATGTGGGAAGTATTACCAGTTTCCTGTTTATTTTTCAAACCAATTTGAAACAAATCTGTACTTTGTTCCTCGGAGTAATCATCATTAGCAGGTTCTTTACATTCTTCCACTTGTCTCGTAATCTCAATTATACTGAAACCAGTATCATCATCCAGGCTTTCTGAATCGGGAATCTCATTATCTAGATCAATGAATTCTCTCTTTATTTCTTCACCCAACTTTTTCACAGTTATGTTATTTTTAGGATCAGTGTAATTTTTCACTCTTAAGGCGGCAGATATTTCCAAAGTTGTTGTTCTCAACCTTTTAGTTGAATGAGGTTTCTTATAAGGCATGGAAGAAACAACGCCTGTAGGCCCAGAATCACTACAAGCATCAAGTGGTGGTGATCCGACTTTCTGAGTTAAAACTTCTGGCAGAAAAGACGTTGTTTGTTTTGGTGTGCCAAACTGTGATACTGCTGTTGAATAAATGGATTCACTATCGGAAAATTCGATATTTATTTGCTTTTTGAGGGGGCTTTCTAGTACCAATTTTATTGGTGAAGGACTGCCAAAAATTCTATCCACGTTATTTTTTATTTTATTCGGTGTGCTTCTCAATGCTATTGGTATGGCGGGTTCATTCGTTGGAAAAATGTGGGGTTTCTTTGTAGGTGTTACAACAGGGGTTATTATTGGTGTCGAATCGCTTTCTACTACTTCTGACTCATATTCTTCATTTTCTGATATTTTGTTATTTTCAAGACATTTAGGCATTGTTAATTCTTGTCTAGTTTGATTTGTAGAAGTACCATTCTCATAAACGGACCGTAGTACCTGCAAACGTGGTCTTTCAATGATTTCAATTTCAGACTCAGAATCCAGTATAGACTCAACGATGTCAGGCTGAGTTGATACAATATTATCTGCTAACATTATAATTGAGGATTCTGATTCATCGGATCTATCTTGATCAGCATTCAATTTATTGGAAGGGACATAAGAAGGGGTACTAAATATTTCTTCCACTTCATGGGCAGCAGTTGATTCCATTTCGCCTATTGTTATTGCCGAGTTTTGATCCGGAATAGTGTTTCCATTATCTGAATCTTTCTGGCTATGACGTTGAAGACTTTTATCTTGCTGATAGGTTTCACAAATCGAAGAATCAATTAGAATGTATTTTTGATCATCTTTTTCGTGATGACATATGTCGCGTTGAGTAGAACAATTTTGTGATAGAGTTAATATCAACCCGTCATTCTGAGTTGGATCGGTGTCGTCTTCAGTAGATGAATTGTCGTCAGAAACCATCTGTTCTTCGTCCAAGGCATACAAGTGTTGAATATCCTCATCGTTTAGTGAAACATCCACATTCAATGCTGCTATTTCCCACATCCCAGTACCACTATTTTCATATTGCTTTATTCTCTTTCTTATACTTTTCAAAGTAGTCTTATTCTTGGTTGGTTTTTGTAAATAGATTTGTTTGATGTAGTTCCACTCGTCCGAACTTATTAGTGATCCTTGGTTGCTTGTACTGGGTTCGGTTGAAGTTGATTTGCCTGGTAGAAAATCGTCAATTTTGGCTTGATTATTTGTAAAATAAGCAAATTTATCTTTTTCAAACGCTTGTCTAACAGCTTCACTCAGGGACTTTGGTTTTTTCACATTTGGCTTACGTGCCATTAGTTTACGTTTCTTGGTGGCTGCCTTTTTCTTAATTTGAACTACTGAAACTGCACCTGAATTTGAATTGTTTGATGAATCGTTATTGACGTGTTTGAAACTTTCTAGTTTTTTGATGGAAGTTTGTAAATATAGTCGTTGATTTTCTTCTTGTTGTAGTGATTCATGTATAGATTGCATTTGGGTGGAATGAAAATACATTCCACCATCATCGTCACCGTACTCAGTTGCCATTTGGAAGGCATATACTACCGTGTATATGATGATCTAGGTGGTAGAAGTATATTTTTTGAGGTTGCGCGTCCCTAAAGTTTTTGTTTACAATTTTCCTCTTGTTAAAGATTTCACTAAATAAAGTATTTTTTTTTTGCAATTTGTGAAACAAAAATCGATGGAACTACCATGATACAGTCAAATGAAAATGGACTAATAAATAAACTACACTTTTAATGTTATAAATGTATTTGCGTAGATACTATTCATAAATCTACAAACCCTACTCAAGTGAGTCCATCTATGAACAATATTTCTCTTTCATTTCAGCTTTTATTTCCCATTTGCTTGACTTTTTGTCGTAAACTGCAATCTCTTGTATTGTATTTTTAATCAATGCCTTAGTAAAATCTTTAAACTCTTTCTTAGATAGTTCCACCAATGTACCAATAGTAAAATCATTATTATTTTCCACAAATTTTATTAAATCAGCCAAAACCAGAGAATCTTTGATAGTTTTCTTTTGAGCAATCAATATATTCGGACTAGAAGATGTACCCACAGTAGGAGTTGTTTTGTTTATTAAAATATTAGCAACAGGTTTCGTTGAATCCTGAGTCGATGAAATTTCCTGAACTTGTGGTTCATTTTGAGTAGCCCAATAATTATGGAAGGGATCTATTGCTCCAGCTATATCTACTAATTTAACAGTAGCAAAACTTTGGAAATCTTGACTGTTTTCTTCATTGTTCCATTTGTTAATCACTGTTAAGGTAATGAATTTCTTTTTATTGCTTTGAGGATCATCTTCCACAAATTCCTCGTCATCTTCATCTCCCATAACTGAATCGTCATCATCTTCGTCATCTTCATTTTCTATATCTTCACCTTCTTCATCCTCCTTATTCCATTCTAAATCTGAATCATAGCCATAATCTAGACCAGTTATCTCATTATCAAGTGGATTTTGAATTATAGCGTCACGGCATTTTTGATGAGCCAACGAACAATAAGTCCCAATATATGGAGGCTTTGAGTTTTCATAAAAACTAATATACTTGATAGGAGGTAGATCTTGAATTAATTGATAAACTTGGTTTTCAGTTGTTGTGGGTGAGTTTAGGGCATTAATGATCTCTTCGGGTGTGATGTCGTTGGTAGTTGAAGGAGAAGATTTTGTGAATTTACTAAGATATGATTTGAAAGACAGCTCTTTCTGCAATTTTCCATTTATAAAGTCGTCAAGAATACTCTTGAATCCCAGGATATCCTGGTTGTCAATACTCATCAAGCTTACATTCTTTTGAACAAAGAATGGTAAAAACTCAGTTTCATAAAACGATTTAGGGGTAGCTTTAGTAGCATCTGTTTCAGATGAGTCCAATGATACTTTTTTCTCTTTACGTTTCTGTCCAATTTGAAAAAAACTAGAGATTTTCATTTGACTTCTTTCTTTGGCTTCTTCGATCTTTCTCTTCTCCTCTTCAAGTCGTTTCTTTTCTGCTTCCTTGGCCAATCTTTGTTCCTCCAACTTTTGTTTCTTTTCTAATCTTAGCCTTTCTTTCTCTTGCTTTTCCTTTTCCTTTTGAAGTCTTTCTTCCTCCTTTTTAAGCTCTTTTGCCCTTCTTTCTTCTTCTTGTTTTTGCTTTTTCAATTCTTTTTCTTCTTCGAGTCGTTTTCTCTTTAATTCCCTTTCTTCTTCTTGCTTTCTTTTCTTCTCAAGCTTTTCTTGTTCTTTACGAAGCTTTTCCTCTTGTTTTTGTTTTTCCTTTTCTGCTTTTTCTAATTCTTTTTTAGACAAGGATTTCTCTTCTGTTGATTTATTCTGATTTACCTCAGCAGAATTCGACTTGGAGTCTGTTTTGTACTTTTTTGTTGGTGATAAATCTTCTTCATTGTTGACTTCCACCGTCAGACTGGCGACTCTTTTAGTACGAATTGGTTCAGTCTGAGTAGTAGATAACTCAGATAAATCAGTGGTTTCATTAGTCAAATCAATAATTTCTAGCTGTGACGCCATATTAGAGTGATTCTCTATAAAGTATGACTTGGATAGTGTTATTTGATTTGTGAAGAAAAAGAAAACAAATGGACTTAAACAGTTTTTTTAAAAATTCTTGAACAATCGAATCGTTACGCGTTTGTTAACAAACAACATATAAGAAAAAAAATATACACACACAACACACGCGAATCCCACTAATTCTTACAAGGAAGATGAAAACCCCACCAATTCTACTAAAGCCAATATTGTTATAATTTTTATAAAGTTTATTAAATAAAAATACATGGAGACTTATAAATGTATTCTAATAATCCTAATTAACGAATAATAATAGCAAAAAAAATACCGAACTGAAAATGATGATGAAGATGAATAATTAAATAAATAAAAGAAAATAAAAAGAAAATAAAATCTCACAATGAATGAATCAATGCAATCATGAGTAGTTTGGTATATCTAAATGGAAAAATGGAGTATTTGTACCAGTAGCAGCGTAATACGGTTCATCAACGTGATCTTCCAAATCTTTGTATCCAGCAGCAATATTGACATAGTTATTAGTAGAAAGCAAACCATCTTCATATGTACCAAATCCGGCATTCAACAAACCTCTTCTAATCCAAGGACTTAAAATACCTGAGAAATGGAATTCAACTTCACGATCAGCATAAGCATTTAAAGCTTTTCTTAAATCAACTAATGCCTGTATAGCAGTTACATCAATAGAAGCAACAGTGGAAAAATCGAAATGCACTATACGCAAAATAGGACGGTTATCTTCAACTTTTTCTTCGACTTTTTCTTTCTTGGACCATGGCAAGTTCCATCTCAATGGACCTGGATCATTCCAAGGTCTTGACCCAATTTTAGAATAGTCAAACGGTTTCCCTCTTCTGGTTAATCTTTTTGCTTCATCAGAAACTTTATCAACTTGTCTAGATGCATTAGGATATGTAAAGGTTTCAACAGGTTTGAATACCAAAACACCTGGAGGTGGAGGTTGAACTTTGATACCAGCATTGATATTCTCGTTATTTAATGGCACCCAACGTGTATGGAATTTCACTTGTGGATTATTTCTCTGTAAAGCAGAAGTAGTTACACCTTCAACTGGTTTTATATCCTCTTTAGCTTTCAATTTACCAGCTTCATCAGTTGACTTGAAGTTGGTACCTTCAGATAAAACTTGATGAATTTCCAAATCATTAGAGTAGCTAGTACCATCAGATGCAGAAGCATTGTTTTCATCTTGAGAACCTGTTTGTTCAATGATTGGGTTAACAACTTCGGCAATTTGGATTTTACCCAAGAATTGACCGTGTGGAATAGCAACTCTCACCAACAATACAACAACAGAAGCAGCAATAGCAAAGTAAATACCAGCTTCAATGGTAACGAAAACAGTCAAGATAACAGCAATTAAAAAGATACCACAGTCGATTGGACTCATCTTCCAGAATGACCAAGTGATTTTGTAATTTGCAATCAAATCTGAAACAGCATGAATAATAACTGCAGATAAAGTTGCTTTAGGAATGTAGTAGAAAGCCTTTGTTAAAGCATACAAAGCCAACAAAACGACAGCACCAGTGAAAATACCTGCCAATGGAGTTCTAACACCACATTTTGCTTTCAATGCAGATCTTGAGAAGGAACCAGTAGCTGGGTAAGCGTTGAAGAAAGTACCAATTAAGTTATTGACACCAATAGCAATGACTTCTTGATCTGGAACCACTTTATAATCATTAATTCTACCGAATGACTTGGATATAGCAATATGTTCTAACAACAAAATGACAGTAGAGACGGGAATTTCAGAGGCCATAGCACTGATTATACCATCAGGAATGGACATAACACCAACGTGACGCAACCCACTTGGAACATCACCAATAGTCTTGATTGGTGGTTTGAATTTGGAGGAAGGACCATTGAATGCAACTTTCTTAGGATGGACAATACCCCAAGATATAGCTGTAGCAACAATAATAACAATAGCGTTTCTTAATTGTTGGAAATAGAAAAAGTACATCTTGTGTCTTGGGTATCTTTTTTGAGCATAATCAGTCAGGAATTTCCACAAGTATAAAATGAATAATGGAATCAACCCAAAGGCAGCGTCAACAGTGGAGTCTGGCAAGTGTTTCAATGTGTTGACAACAACAAGATATGTACTATCTCTTGTGTTAACTTTACTGTTATAACCCATTAACCCTGGAACTTGACCAGTGATAATGTTAAATGCAGAACCAGTCATGAACCCCATGACCGCTGGGATGGAAATAAATTCTAAAATGAATCCTAAACGTAACAAACCAATACCAAGAGCGATACCACCACAAATCAATGACAAAAATGTGGCAATTTCAGGAGCAGCATACTTGTCACCAAACTTATCTTGTACATGAGCAATGACCTTAGACACTTGCAAGGACATAACAGCGACAGGACCGATGGAAACATCTTTTGAGGTGGCAAAAAATGAATAAATGAAAACACCGACAAAGGAAGAATATAAACCATATTGAGCTTCTAACCCAGCTAATTGGGCATATGACATAGATTGAGGCACTAAAACAACTCCCACAGTAATACCAGCAACCAAGTCACCATATAACCATCTAATATTGTAATGCAAAATCCATTTAAGAATTGGAAACAATGAAATAAGATAATCAGCTATCATTTTTAGTGGGTTAGCAAAGATATATTGAAACCATTCTTTTACAGTAACTTCTCTTTCATCGTATGCTGGAACAAAAACATTGCTATTGTAATTGGTATTATTTATACTGTTTGAATCGAATTCATGTGATTTGACTTTATGATGTTCTTCCCCTCCATATAAATGAGGAACTTCAGATACAAATCCTTCGTTCGATGTTATGGATTTGACCACTTCAAGCACGCCTGTCATTATGTATCAATATTCTAAAGAAATAAGGTAAAATGCAAATAAAAATGAAAATGAAAAAGTATCTATTTATTGACGGCAGACAAGCAGTTGAAGCTTAATTTATACTTCAAATGAAAACAACTAATGCAAATTTAAAAAGAAAAACAACCGTCTAATGGTAATAATAATAATAATAATAATAAAATCCTTCAATCAACCGCCTGGGTAATGTTTGTATCTAACTTAGATTGAAGTATTTGCAACTAAGAATTCGATCACTCTTCGAATGTATAAAAGAAAATGAAAGTTAAAAAAAAAGTCACCTTATATTTGATGTAACCAAATAAGTTTGAGAATATTATCTGGTTTATATATTGAAATTATATTGAAGTAATAATTCTTATAGATATATATTATTTCTTTTTTGTTAGTATCTTAAAATACAACAGTAATTGAGTGAAATCTATTGTGATAAACTGTGAATTAAAAAAATTTAGAAAAAAAATTGAATGAACTATTCTAATAAAGTGTAAATTAAGAGTAATTGCTTGGTTAATTTATAAATTAGTGTGGTGTTGCAGTTTCAAGATGGAAAAATCCACAATGACCTCTTGTCACGTGCGAGCTAAAGATTTAAATTAATTGATTTTTTTAATTATTCATTCGGTAACTTCCATAACAATAACAAGCTGTCGCAAGCATGTGGGATTATTTAATACATTGTAGTGTAGATGAGCGGCCATTGTTCATGTTTTTGTATTGCCGTTACTTGCAAAGGGGGCCTTCCAGCTACATTTACAATTGAATCAACAATGGGTTATGGATGTTTTTTTCCTTTTTTTTTTTTGGTTGCAGTCAACATCTCAACAACAATTGCCTTTTACGAGTGACATTCTATTAAACTTAGAAAGTATTCATGACCTGCTAATGCCAAAATCTAAAAGCTTTTTTTTTTCCTTTCTCTAAACACATCTTGGCATGTGGGGGGGGGGGTACCACATCTATTAACAATTCTAATTTATTGACGTTTCCTTATCTGTTGAGGTGGCGATTTTTAGTAAATCCTTTTTTATTTTTGATCTCGCCGTTAAATTTAAAATTAATGCACATAAGTTGACACAGTTATTTTCGCAGCCAATTCTTTTCTTTCACGTGACCTGATGTCATCTTTCCTGAATTTCATTGGTTTAATCTAACACTCAAAAGATTTGTTATCTCTTTCAAAGAGAAAGAAAAACTAAACGCAACTCGGCTAAAAATTCACGCTTCCCCCAAAAAAGGAAAACAAAAATCAAGAGCACACACAACCCTTGCATGATCTGTTAATTTTCAAAATTCGTGATTTTAATGATATTGTTACAAAAAGCCGTATAACACTAAGAGTTGAACAATAAAAAGGATTTTTCGAATTTGCAACAGCCGTTTTATTCTTGAATCTAATGAAATGGTTACAAAGAACGTAGAAAGAGATCCATGTAAGATTATGCACACTATTATTATTTTGTTTCTTTTTTTTTTTCTTTACTGATATTCCAGAAAATCTTTTCTATTAAAAAATCTTGTTTTTTTTTGTAAAGTCTAGTGACCAAATTCAAGAGAATAAGAACTGAAAAGATATTGCAACGGTGTATTAAGTCCCATTTACTTCTATTATGCTTAATATACTCGATGTTCAGAAAACTGTACGAGACTGGCAAAGGTAGTTTGGATTTTAGGCATGTTGCAGTTTTTGTATTCCCCCCAATAAATTATTCTGTGGATGTATTACTATACAAAATATGACGTGATATCAAAATAGATGTAGCCACAATGATGAGGGGAGTTGCCACAAATATTTGGTGATTGATTGGCCTAATCAATGTAGCCTATTACCGTTTTGTACTACTGATGCATTTAATTATTTCTGGAAATGGATATTGAAGAGTCGTAATTTGGATTACATTGTCTTTGTTCATAATCAATATACTTGCACTTGCATCAATACGAAAAAGTATTACGATTCAACACTGACATTATAGTATTGTTGTTTGTTGGTTGCGTGAAAACTTGGTCAGTTAGTTAATCTCCACAATTTCGAATTTGATCTAGTTTTCTGTGCATATAAGAAAAAAAAATATTCTCCAAACTGTATCTCAAAATCATCTAAATATATATTTTTTAACTACTGTCGTACACATCATTTTTAATTTAATCAGACCTAATGTTTTTTGGCAAGCTCTGCATTTTCTAATTCAATTTTATCAACCATATCTCTAAATTTTCTTTGACTATAACATTGTTCCAAGAAAACCTTATATTTGACATTCAATAATCTACGTTCAGGATTGTCATCGGGATGAGGATTGATAACTTTACCAGGACCAGTCATTTTCTTCATGACTTTCCACAATGCAGCACCAGGAGCATTGGATTTGGTGGAAGAAGTTAATGGTTTCAAATTCAAGCTTGCCAACTTTTGAGAAAGTCCTTTTTGGGTTTGTTGTTTAGAACCAAATGATAATGTGGCGTCGTCATCAGACTCATCATCACTCTTAATAGCATTGTTATGGTGTTCACCTGCTCCACTTTTTTGATGAGCTGCCTGGTTAAAGTAATCAGTTTCTTCGTTCATTGGAGTCAATTGGGCTTGTCCTTGATGAGATTCAGCATAAGCTAACATACTCAAATTAGTGGTTGAGGTAGCAGATGGTGCAGTGTATGGAGAAGTCGAACCTCTATCTTTCAAGTTGGTGTGAGAACCTTTACCAAAAAGTGACGATCTTCTTGATTTTGCTTTATCTCTGCAATGCTCAGCGACTGCTTCTTCAGCGGCAACAGCTCCCAATAATGAAGCACCGAAAACAACTGCTGCATCAATGTATCTTGGAATAATAACTGGTAAACCGGTACAGTCAGCTAATAATCTCATCAACAAACCATTTCTACTTTGTCCACCACTCATGAAGATACATGAAATCTTATGGCCTGATTTTTCCATTTCTTCAATAATTTGTCTCGTCTGTTGGGCAATAAATTCACAAGCACCGAAATATTGAATTGCCAAATCATGTAATGAGTTATCCATTGATTGTCCAATAATACTTCCTCTCATTCTTGGATCAGCAATTGGAGATCTGTTACCATGGAAATCTCCATAGAAAAACATGTGTCTGGCTAAAGACACAGGAGATCTTTCATTGTTGTCCTTGACCAAATCTTCCAATAATGAATTCAAATACTCGAATTTGGAAATATTGGATTGCTCTGCATTTCTAATCAATGCATGGTTAGCTGGATGTGTAGCCAACACATGTGCAAGCAATTGACCGGTAATCGATTGACCACCTTCTGCCAACCAATATCCTTCAGCCATCACATTTTTATATGGACCCCAAACACCTTGAACAAAACAAGGTTCTTTAGTCATGGCAAGATGACAAGTGGAAGTCCCGGCAACAGCAGCCAATCTTCCACAAGCGGTTCCAATTGATCCATCAGAATGAGCATCTTCATCTTGTAATGCAGGAACATCGGCTTTAGCGGCAACTGTACCAACCCATCCGGCATAAGCATCAATGACAGGAGAACCGACAACACACTCTGTGGTTAAACCCAAGTCTTCAGCAGCTTCAGGTGTCAAATTTCCAACAGGATCACCAGCAGTCAAATATTTACCATTTTTCCCTGGAATACCACCTAATCTTCTAAAGTTGTCTTCAACCAACTCAGGCATATCAATTGACAGTAAGAATTCTTCCGACCAACCAGTTTCACTATCTTCAACACCAATTGGTACGAACCCTTGTTTACAAACCACAGAACAGTAACTTCTGGTCTCGGTACCAGTTGCTTTGTGAACCAAATAATCAGGCAAATCATAGAATTTACAATCTTTGATTCCACCAGGCTTGTGATGTTTCAACCATTTCATTTTAGGCAATTCCATTTCAATTGACATTTGTCCACCGACATATTTCAAACATTTGTCGTTAGTGGCATTAATTGCATTGGTTTCATCGACAGCACGGTGGTCCATCCATAAAATAATATTATCTTTATCATTCTTAAAGTTAGGACCAACAGAAACGGGTTGATCTGTCAGTTCCGAAATTGCAACTAAAGAACATGTGGCATCAAAACCTATACCAAAGACATCTTCTGGTTGTACTCCGGAATCTCTAAGACAAGATCTAACACAATAACAAATGGCTTCCCAAATTTCAGTAGAATTTTGAGTGATATAATTAGCTTCTAATTCTTGACGTTTGATTGGACGTTCTGCTAATCCCAAAATAATACCATTTGTGTCAATTAAACAAGCACGGGCTGAACCAGTACCAACATCAACTCCAATGTAGTAAACATCAGGCTCTGCTGGTGGCAATTGACGAAAGAATGAGGATTGTCTTCTATTGGCAAGACTTAAATTTGACTTATTTTGAACCATTGTTGTTTTTGTTGAAATGGAAACTTAATAAGTAAAAAAGTATTCAAATGAATTGTCAAAAGAAAAGGGAGAAGAGTATAATTGAAAAATAAATACTGGTCATCAATCCAAAGTATTTATATTCCTTGTTTGATTAAAAAGTGTATTAGACAATAAAACAATTATTATCCTTCAAAATGATATCATACTGATGTTTATGTGCAGGACAATTGCTATTTAAATGATAGAAAACTTTCACAACATTGCTGTTCACTTTCAGTATAATTTCTAACCCTTTACTAATTTTTTCCTTAATTGCTTTCCCTAACTGCGTCCCCACATAATCTCGATTTTGGTGTTACTAGTAGGAAATATTGATCTACATTTGGTCCGTTTTCAAGAAATTTCACCCCCCTCCCCCCCTTCTTTAATCGTTACTAATAATTGACTAATTTGTAATATGTTCAGAATTGAGAGTATAACTCTAATCTATACTTCAAATTGCATAGTATTTGGTTGCTATGGTCTGGGGTTCGGTTGATTGATTGCGTCTGGCTTTTATTTATCTCGGGGAAATAGAAGGAGTCTAGATTTAGTTTTCGGAGAGATCTAATTTTTTTAATAAACAATGGTGTGTGCCGATGTATTTACATTCATTGACGATTAATCGTTGTTCCTGTTTTTTTTAACGAGAATTATTGATTAGGTTACTATCGTGTAATCAGTAACAAGAAGTTTATAATTTTACGACAACAATCGAACGAAAATGAAATGAAAAAAGAATTGACATTAAATCAACTAACAACCCTTTATCACAAAAAAAAAAGGAGAAATACCCTACAGTTATCCTTTTTTTAATTACTCATTGGTAATCAATCAAATTAGTTAATAATATACACCTTCTAATTTACATCTGTACTTTTTCCTTCCACAACTTTTAAGTAAAATTATATGCTAAAAGAATTGAACTGAACAAATAAGAAAAAAAAGTAACCAAAGCAAAACAAAACAAAACAAAACAGTACAAACAGTAAAAACAAAAATTCTATAAATGAAACAAACGACTTGTCGCCCGATAATAATAATAATAATTCATATCATCATTGCATGATGTGCAATGTCAAACCATAAATAGCATACAGTTTTAAAAACAATCAATTTTTCAAAGATGGATACTTTTCAACCGCTTCCACTAAGAAATCAAATTGTTCAGTGTTTTCAATTGCCGATTTAACATGTGAAGCAGTAATTCTTTTGACACCTTGTTTTTTGGCTTCTAATAATGACACTTCAACCAAGTTTGCCATAAATATTTCTAATGCTCTTCCAACTATAACTGGTGTAGCTTGAGCAACTTTACCTATTTCTTCATCACTTTGCATAATTTTCTTAATTCTTGCAGCCGGGAAATGGGTTTTTATTTTTTCAAAACTTGTCAATATATGTTCTTGAGTTACTGAATCAGGCAAATCTTCCGTAGTGGAAGTTTTCAGTTCCAGTGAGCTTGCATGTTGCTGTTCTGGTTCTGGTTGTGGTGGAGATGGGGATGGTAGGTATTCATCATCATCATGGTTTATTAAATCCTGTAAATTTGACATTCTTGTTTTTATGATTTTATCCAAAAATACACGAACATGCCATACAACAAAAAAAGAAGAAGAAAATAAGCCCTGTTAAAAATAAAATTTGTCGTGTTCAAACTAATTATGTTTTGGCCTTTTGTACACGTAAACAATTTTAAGAACTCAAAAAAATTTTTTCCAATCCAAAAAAAAAAAAATTAAAAGTGAGAAAATTTTGGCCGTATTTATAGATCGTCCATTTTTTTCTCTTCTACTTACTACCACAGCCAGAAGAAAAAAAAATAATATACAATAGAGCAATGCGATGAGTATAGTCGTGTACTAGTAGACAATTTCAAAAAGTGTCATCAACTACAATAACATAGTAATAATATATAGACACGTATTTCTATTTATATATTAACATTTATTAACATTTTGTATGTTTTTTCTTTTAATTCTCCTGTTCAATCTCTAGTCCGGCTAGGATTCCAACGTTTATAGATCACTTCAGAAATTTTGTATTTACTAAGTAACTCTTTCAACAATAAACCATGGTCAATATCTTCTTCATTCTGCTTTTGCAAGATCTGATCAAATTCTTCTTGAGTTGGATATTCTATATAACATAGAACAAATGCTTTCTTCACACTTCCTATGACTCTGGCTTTAGCAGCAATTTGAAACCAATCGTATTTAGAATCCTTTGTCATGACCAATACACAAAATTCTGCATGTGTGAAAGGAGGACCACGCTTGTATAGTAAGAAATCTGTACCAAATTTGATACCTGAACGAACACACCAACCATTAGTTCGGAAGTAATGATACGCAATGTATTCAATGATGAATTGATTGTTGGAAGTAGGAATGGGTGAAAAACTATGATGTGAACAACATTTATAAAATAAATCTAAAAGTGAATCAACATTAACGATATCAATTCTCTGCAAGGCAAACTTCAAAAAGAAAGTTTCAACTTCTTGCAATTGTAAAAACTCCAAGGGCAACAATTCTCCATTTTCAGTGATAATGTCCTCATCTTCATCTCTAATATGGATCTCCTTTACTTCACCATTTTCCTGTTTATCAAATCGAACTTGAATCTTCCGTAATTCAGTCAATTGAATCTCCAACTTGTTCATTTCTTCCACTTCCTCATCAGTAATTATACCTTGTCTCTTCTTCAATTCCAATTCTTGAAATCTAGCACGTTCCAACTTGAAAAACTTTCGTTCTTCACGTCTCTTTTTGGTGATATCCTCCATCGCCAAATCTTTACCATTGTTGGAATTATCTAAATTCAACCTTGTGATGGTACGTTTTTCCCATGTTGGCTCAGATCTGGATAGTATTCCTTTCCCAAAGAAACCTTGTCTCCATAATTTTAACATGGATTCACGATCAATGACTTTAAAAATTTGATTCTCATAAATCACAGAGAGAGGTGGATTGTGTAATTCGGGCACTTGATAAACTATATTTATTTGACAATACCTTATTATATACCAAATCCATGAAATTGGATTATGGGGATACAAATTGGGTAGTGAAACATTATACTTGCTAGAAGTTAACGTTATTGGTAATGGTTGACTATATATTTTATTTAAAAATTTGTTGTTTTTTTTACCCATTAAAAATTTCGTTGTTACTGGTTTCAAATGTTAGTAAACTTATTTAGTGTTTTTTTTGTTGATTATGAAATTGATTCAATTCTTTATAAATATATTTATATATAAATCAGATACCGTTGTAGTCTATTGAGAAATCATTGTGCTAACATTAGGTGTTTAAACCTTAAAGACACACTTTTATCATCACTTAAGAATAAATATTTCTTCAAATCGATGTCATAAACAGGATGAGTTGTTGAAATAACATACTATTGATTATACCATAGTTGGTTAAATTAAAGAAGAATAGAAAAAGAAGAACTGAAAAAACATATAAAATTTTTTTTTTTCATACATTTTTTTTTTCTTAAAGAAGCCCATCTCTCGCGCAACAGAGATATTGAAGGGAAAGAAAATATTAGTAGTGTACCAGAGGCCTAAATTTGAAAACTAGAGGAATGGGAGACACACCTAGTCAAACAATAAACATACTAAATCCCCCTTATTTCAAGCACTAAGCAATAAAACAAAGATAGGCTGTCAGTTTTTTTGGACAATATCAGTTACTAATTACTTTTTTTTACCCTGGGCAGACAACACTCACTAAATAAACTATTGATTCTTTTATAATTTAGGGCTATTTGTTCAGTTTTGGACTAAGATGCACGAAGGTCAAAGTAGGTTTGTGTAAGCTTGGATGAATATCTCTAAAATAGAGAACTATGATATGTAATATACAGGTTATAGCATTGCGAGATTGTTCTCAAACTGGTATGATTTACTCAAGATAGTAAGGGAAGGCTGTCATCGCTTTTGACAGAAGAATTTCAGATGAAATACAAATACTGTTCGAATTAGGGTGTGCAACATGGCTAATTATAAATAGCCCACATTGCATAATGGTAGGTAATGTTACTGGAGAGAATAATACACTAATCTATTTCCTTGTTAGGAAGTATGTGGACTTATCAGTTCGTCCACTGTAGAAGGGATTTCCTACTATATAAAGAGTAGAATCCTCTAAATTAAATTGTATGTATTTTCTATATCAAGCGAAGTTCAAATTATACTCATTAACACATTTTGTTGCAGGTTATCGCTCAAGACTTTTCATATAAAATCCAGACGAATTTCCTCTTGAAGTAGTAATTTGATAATATTTTTAATCTTCACCGAATACTTATATACAGTAAACCCAATATCAGAATGTCTTCGATATTTCCCAAATTATCATTTCAAGAATGGTATCAAGTATTGTATGGATTATGGCCAAGTAACCCTCAATTTCCTGAAAAAGATATTTCTTCAAATACTTTGAAAGACAAGGTGGTTGTGATTACTGGAGGTAATAGTGGAATTGGTTATGAAACAGCTAAAGTATTAGCTGGTAATACTGAAGCACGAATTTATATATGGGCTAGGAATAGACAAAAGTCTATTGAGGCTATAGAAAAGATCAAATTAGAAGTGGCTGAGAAACACCTGAAAGATGTTGGAGATAGATTGCAATTTATTCAAATTGATTTAAGTGATTTAAACTCAATTGAGCCAGCCGTCAAAGAGTTTTTGCAACGTGAACAACGATTGGACATCATTTATCATAATGCTGGTGTTATGGAATCTCCACTGGATCAGAAAACTAAACAGGATTATCAAATGGAGTTAGGAGTGAATTGCATTGGTCCTCAGTTATTGCAAACACTACTTGATCCATTATTCATAAAGACTGCAGAAAAGAATCCACCAAACTTATCAAGAATTGTTTGGGTTAGTTCTACTGCTCATATGTTTTCACCAATTGGAGGAATGTATTTGCGAGACCCAGAGTTCAAATCTATAGATGTAGAGTTGAAGACAAAGTACGATCAAAGTAAAGCAATTAATTTGATACAGGCAAGACAATGGAATATTCATCACCCAGGTGCAAACGCAATTAGTCTTTCATTATGTCCAGGATATTTAAAAACAGGAATTCAACGACACGTCACAGGGTTGACAAAATTGGCATATAATTTGTTTTTCCATGACCAGAAAATGGGTGTCTATACTTTACTTTTTGCGGGACTATCTCCAGAAATTACAACTAAAAATAAAGGCGACCACGTTATATCGTTTGGGAAATTGGGATTGATTCGACCAGACTTGAAAGATGATGAGAATGGGAAGAAAGTTTGGGATTATTTGCAGGATCAAATTAAACTGTATGTAAAATAATGATATACATTTCTCTTTAAATTAATATACGATAAAGTACATAACTTAGATTGTTGGTTTAATAGTGGTAGAATCGATACTTGACTTGTTGTCAATGAGCTTCAGAAACTAATGTGGAGTAATCTTTGGAGTATTTAGGTGCGCACATATTAAAAAAAATATTTTCGTATCTTATGACCACATTATTTACAAAAAAAATTAAGAAAGAAAGAAACAATTAACAGTTCCCTTCAATCTGTCAACACATAGTATCACAAATTAATACATGTCAAATAATCAAGTTTTTGAATGCCAAAAGTGTGATACTCCATTAAATTTAGATCAAAGTTTATTGAATCTAAATGAATCACAATTAAAATTACTTGTTAGTCAAAAGAAACATAAACTATTTAGAAAGGCAAATTCACAAATCTTGAAAGATTTGGATCCACAAGACTATATCCCACAAGATCGACTCGAAATGTATCAAGGAATCACCAATCAAGAACCCATAAACCACCGAAACTATTTTGAAAGTGAGGATGATGAAGATGATGAATATGAAGATGAAGAACAGAATAATCAACAACAAAAACTACATGACTCTGGTTTCACTTCTGACTCCAATTCCTATTTAGTACTCAATGAATCAGATGAATTTAAAGAAAATATAAAGAACAGTCACGATGGAGATGACACTGAAGATCGATCCACTGATGAGAGAAATGATTTTCGAATGTCTACTCGAATAAAAACATTAAATAAAATATTTGCAATATTATCCAATAATCAAGAAATTGATCATCCATTATCAGAAGATTGTGCCAAATTATTAATTGAAAACTATCAATTGAAATTTGATCAGAGTCAAAAGGAAAAAGAAACTTATTTATCATTTTTAAGGAAATTAAAAGATAAAGATAGTCAATTGAATTTATATAATGAAGATGATGAAAATAACGAAATAGTGAATCCTGATTTGTTACATCAAGATTTGGATCAAAAATTATATCAATCAATTCAAGAATTCCAAAAGTTGAGTGTTCAGGAAAAAGAGAATTTGAAAGAGTTGAAAAAATTAGAACAAACTAAGACAGAATTGGAAACCCAACTTTCTAATTATGAACAAGAACTTAATAATCTTAGGGAAAATGGGTTAAATTCGATTTTAAAATTGAAGAACAAATTACAATTGGAATTGAATGAGAAAAACAAGAAATTGGAACAATCTAAAGCAGCTTATGATGTTCAATTAGATCATATTGATAAATTACGGAATCTTAATATATACACTCGAATATTCCATATCTCATGTGATAGTCAAGATAAATTTGCTACAATAAATGGCTTTAGATTGGGTCACAAAATAATATGGCCAGAAATCAATGCCGCATTAGGTCAAATAGTATTATTATTGGTATTCCTTATAAAGCGATTGAAATTAGATTTGAAAAATTATAAATTAGTACCTATGGGATCTCAATCTCAGATAATAAAATTCAGTGCCAAGGATGCAGTAGATGGAACTACCAAATCAAAAACTATATTAAATTTGTATTCATCCGATGAGTTCTCATTAGGGAAACTATTCAATTTTAATAAATTAGATGTGGCTATGATAGCACTTTTAGATATTGTTTCACTTATAGAAGCCAAAGTATTATCTATTGATCAAGAAATCGAATTACCTTATAAAATAAAAAATGATACAATAGGTGGTAAAAGCATCAGAGTCACATCAAACTCGGAATGGACTTCAAGTTGTAAATTTTTATTGACAAATTTGAATTGGATTCTAACTTTTGTTAGTGCTCATACAAATAGTGAAGAAACTTTATAAAAACAAACTGGAAACATCTAATATCATTTATTCCCAT
>OBUW01000537.1_pt1 | contig 18598 bp, 9 predicted proteins | sample 1475761 | NCBI WGS metagenome assembly OBUW01 (sample SAMEA2579908, study PRJEB22360) | human gut metagenome | biome: human gut; feature: human-associated habitat; material: faeces | place: Denmark | collected 2008/2010
AGGCCGAAGATAGTTTGTTGCACGCTTATGAACTAATCTGAATACTTCATTTGTTTTTGAATTGTGCTCTTCATATAGAAGGTATATTGGTGATAGTTGAATGAGAGGTAGTACTGTGGAATGTTATCATAATCTATTGATCTAGATAAAAATTTATTGATGTTTTCCATAAACCATATTTTGACAGGTGGCATATTTCAGACATTCGAGTTATTGAGCTTCTCTAGAAATAGTATTGGCTCCATGATAGCATGTTGATAATTAGTATAGCTGGAAGAAATTGTTGGTTACTATTTGTAGAGATATTACTAATTGATTGACTTGTATTCCGAGGTTAGAGTCAGGCTAGTTGTCCGAAGGTCAACTGACAATATAGCTAGAACAAGGTGGTTCTGATCGGTGCAAGTGCAGTTTTAGATGTGATTCCCGGAGCAATTGAACGATGGAACATAAAAGCAATTCTGTGCTTGGTTTGCAGCACGAGAGATTGGATAAAGGGTTTGGAAGCAGCGCTATGTTAGATACTGTGTTTTGAAATTAGTGTAGCATTTGCGTCGTTGGCTGTCTGGCATTTCGCAGCCTAATCGGTCTGGTTTGAAAAGGCAAACCTTAGTTTTGGTTTGGTGGAAGTTGTAACTCGCTTTGGAATAGTTTCGCTTTGTGCTTGACCACTTCGTGGTATTCAGTTGTTTTGTTGTGGAAAAACAATATTCCCTAGTTGTGGTTGCTTCGTTTGAAGCACAGAGACGCTACAGTTGATACGAGAGGTAGACTGTTGGTAACTAAATCGTTGGAAAACCACCACTGGCCTTGCTTTGGTTTCTAGCTTGTGGAGGAATTTGTTGACCCACAGGAACTGTAAATGCCCATTACGAATTCACAGCTTTGAAAATTTGCCAAAAGCAGGTGGTTACTGTTTTTCACCAGGGTAGTTTTGTTGTAATGAGAGCTTGATGAAAGTTGATGTGGATGTATTTTTTTGGAAGCAATTTGTAGAGATAAGATGGAGATAATAGAGAATCTACAATTTCTCTGTTCTCCCTGATACCGGGTAGTGCTGCTATTTTCGTTTGCTACATGAAAACACTGTGTCCTGATATTGTGTGTTTGTTTAGGAACACGTCTGTGTTGTGTTCTTCGGGGGTTTGTTTTGTAGATGTCAATGAGAAGAACCTACGGTGCATCCGCTGTACTTGGCATGTGGACGTTTCTGTAGCTGAATTACTTTGTAGCTTATCTGCTATAGATAGTAAAGATTTGCCACTAACAACTCCGAAAGGTGAATGGCACGGTGATGAATGGTGGTGGCCATCTGGAGTCCAGAAAAACGATATACTTTCAGTTTTGCAACCAAATAAAAGGAAGAAAATAAATGATTACCCAGTAGTGTTGATAACCGTTTTTGACTTTAGGGTGTTCGTAGTGGCACACAAGTAGGTAGGCACATTGGTGTTGGAATCCCAAAGAATGTGAGTAAATTTACTTCATTTTGTAGTGGAGCTATTCATTTATACTTTGACTAGAAGTGCATGGATGCGTTAGAGCAAGAGTTCATGTGTCTTGATTACAAAGAGGGCTTTAGTTTGAAATACCTTAATAAAAGCAATATAGCTTAGTAACATGAACTCTACGGAAACTTATCTTTGATTATTTGATATTAAAACAAAAGCAAAGGACTGTGTGTTTTTAGAGTTTTTAATTGAAGGGTTTATTACATAATGTTAAGATGGCCAACGGTACTGGACGTGGCGAATGTAATTGAAGCATCAGAGTTTAGTAGAATTTAAGAGGCACGATTCAATAGAAGAATAAAGGATGAGTATCGAATCCGATATTTTGAAAACAGCAGAATGTAGACATGTTCTGCTCAAAAGGATTGAATATTATATTTTTCATTGTTCTAAGAACCCTGAAATCAACATCATTGGCCTGTCAAAGAATAACCGATGTCCCAGCTTTGCTATGCTGTGAAAGCATTTATGCTTAATACAATGGCATGGCAATTTCCAGACTTGAAATCTTATTGCAGTCACTATAAACAGATATCCCAACAAAATATTTGACTTGAAAAAGGGGTTAACAGGACACTCTATCATTTGGGAGTTTTTGTATAGTTAATTGACTTTTCTGTCGTTTACGGATTTCCAAAGGTGAAACTCTTGTGTTTCTTGTCTAGTAACGTAGAATTTCGCAAGGATTGAATTCATTAGGTGGCTATCAATGAATAATCTTGTAACGAATAGTGACAGTGAAAGTATTATTGTTGGTGTCTTGAATGCAAGCAAAAACTCCACCTCCACGTGCAAGGTTAACATTACTACCAGGTTTGATGTGAAAAATCACAAATTAAACGCACAGTATATAGCGAAAAGGGGTATTTTCTTCGTGTTTGTACGGTTCTTTGTGTGTTTTAATCCTCTGTATTTGGATCACATAGTTAGGGCAGCCACATAATTCTATAACCCATATGGGAATATTTGGAAAGAAACCGTTGCAGGTTCAACAACAAACAAAACAACACATGATGCAAATAGTTTAGAATAGCTGCACAATGATAGCACATTCAAATGGCATAATGAAATTAACAGTCGTTGTGAATCTAACCGTCGCAAGCAAACTACCTACGGCTCAAAATTTGTGGTGAGATTCTAAAAATTGATACTCCAACGATGGTCATCGTTTCAGATGGAAAAAAAAAATTATGCAAGAAAAAATAATCTGACAAAAATGAAATGGGAAACGAAAAATAAGATAAACAAAACCACGGTGTAAATTGCCTTGCAGAATATATTTATAATACCAACAAACTCGTTAGGTTCTAAAAATCCCTTTTAAAGATTTTTGTAATATCAAGAGTTTTTATTTTTGAATCACGGATAATCCTAAACACCAAGATCAGAAGAAAGAAAAATCCCTGGAGCACGAAGACAAGAGGATCAGCAACACATAACAGAAAGAGATTAAAAAAAAACAAAGGTTTTCGTCAAATTTAAACTGAAACCATTGTCCACTTTGTCATAAGTATGTATATAAATATTGAGACGTCTGCCCTTGGCTGTTGATTGGTATTTATTTCAGAAACCATGCTCTTTAGTCTTTCAACAGATATAAGCGCAGATTGATATATCCATTATCCAATTATACATAATACATTGACTAACATAAGACAGCAGATATTAGTATATCAAATATAGGATATTTGGACAGGTGTACGAAAGATTTATCATACCAAGCTATGTTGTACAGAGTATCTGGATTTTACAAACGCCACACCCGAAATTTCACCAATATTGACTATGGTTACTACATTAGAAATTTTATCCACCATATAGCATCAAAAATATATCCTTATGCCAAGGTTGTGCTACCCAATTTTCGGGCAGCTCACTATTTCTACATTCTTACCTTGGTCATTTTGGGGTCGATATTGGTGTATCCAGTAAAGACATGTGCATATATTGATGTTTTGTTTTTCACGGCGGGGGCGTCTACGCAAGCAGGTTTGAATACCGTCAATGTCAACGACCTATCCCTATACCAACAAATTGTATTGTATTTGTTGGCCACTTTGGCGACGCCGATATTTATTCATGGCTCCTTGCTTTTTGTTAGACTTTACTACTTTGAGCGTCATTTTGATAATATCAAAGAGCGTTCCTTAATGGATTATAGAATGAGAAAGTCTGCAACACTTGCAAGATTGGGGTCGGCACCAACAATGAGTTCAACAAGATTAAACACTTTCAACAACCAAGTATTGGGTTTTCAAGAACGAGAGGCAGAGAAGGGTTCGTCTTCATCTCCTCAGTCATCTTCATCACAAACAAGCCAGCCGGTTCTGACAGCTTACAATGATCAAGGTGGGAATGATATAGAGCACCATAGTGAGCCTTCAGACAGCGATGATGATGAGAGTGGTAATGGGCCTGTTACTTTCCAGGAGAAGATTCATTTTGAAGAGCCACAGAGACCAAGATCTCAACGTCGACACAGCCGTACTGATTCTGGTATCAAGTTCAGTGCTTTGCCTCATCCAAGAAGAAGGAAGTCGATTGACCCTGAAGATATGTACCGATCGATAAACATGTTGCAAGAGCATAAGAAAAACCAAGAGGCTAAATCCAAGGGAATTCAGTTTTTGAACATTGGTTCTCCGGTCCGTAGGAAATCACGCAGTTCAAACATTGAGGCTTTTCCAGAAGAGGATACTAATCCTCTGCGTGATGATGAGATCACTCCAGCAACAAATAGTGTCGGTACTGGCAATAACGACGAGGATGAAGATGATATTTTGATTATCAAACCACCAATAGAAATAGAGAACTCAGATGGAGCAAACCCGATTTTCACCAAGAAGAAGAAACTCGCATCACAGATTCAATTTAAGGAGACCCCTGGGAAAGCAAAGAAATGGATCACCACGAAAAAGCGCAAACATTATAATCCTTGGACAAGCAAGTTGAAGAAAACATTATCAAATTCAAGTAAAAAAGGGTCTCTAAGTGTTGTGCCGACAGATACCGAGGATGACAGCGAAGATGAAGAATATGCATCGATAGATTCTGAAACCAGTGATATCTCAGATAACGGACATGCTGCCGACAACGCTGAAGGAAGCGATGTTGATAGTGTAGGGTCATACGAGGAAGATGAAGATGAAGATGAACACAATAGTGATGACGATGATGATGGTGAAGGTGAAAGGAGACTAGGAAATGGCGCATCTTTAACCAAAGCTCAATCACATTTGGTGTTGCCATCAAAGGATGAGACGGGTGGAAAGAAATACACCAAGAGGAGCAACACACTCGATACTCCACAACAAAACACAAGCGATGGGCGCAAAATTCGAAAGAAAGCACCAAAGCGGAAAACCCCAAGAACACAGAGAAATGCATCTTTCAATCAACATTCGAATGTCTCAATTGGTGATGGTTCTATAGAAAATGTGGACACGAACGATTCCTACCAGAGATTGTCGCGAACAATGAGTGGCAATTATCTATCGTGGACGCCTACTGTTGGTCGGAATTCTACGTTTATTAAGTTGACGGACGAGCAGAAAGAGGAATTAGGAGGTATTGAGTATCGGGCAGTTAAGTTGTTGATCAAAATTATTGTTGTCTATTATGTGGGGTTCAATATTATCCCTGGTGTAATGTTGCTGATATGGATATATTGTATGCCTCACTATAAAAACTTGATGATAAGCAGTTCCATCTCACCCGCCTGGTGGGCGTTTTTCACACTGCAGTCGTCATTCAACGATTTGGGGCTCACTTTAACGTCCAATTCGATGATGTCTTTCAACCAGAATGCGTTTGTACAAATCCTTTGTTCATTTTTGATTGTTATCGGTAACACGGGGTTCCCAATATTATTGAGATTTATAATCTGGGTCATGTTCAAAACAGCAAGACCATTATCTTTGTACAAGGAGTCCTTGGGGTTCTTATTAGATCATCCACGTCGCTGTTTTACGTTGTTGTTTCCTTCTGTCCCTACTTGGTGGTTGTTCTTTATATTGGTAGTATTGAATGGGTTTGACTTGGTCATATTCTGTATACTTGATCTCCATGATGACACTTTCAAAGGGGTTGATATGGGGTACAGGGTTTTGAATGGTTTGTTTCAAGCATTCTGTACTAGAACAGTGGGATTTTCAGTAATGGATTTATCGCAGTTGCATGCAGCGACTCAGGTGAGTTACTTGATCATGATGTATATTTCTGTTTTGCCCATTGCTATTTCCGTGAGAAGAACCAATGTTTATGAAGAACAGTCGTTGGGGGTGTATGCCAAGGAGAATGCAGAGGGTGTTGATGAGAGTGCGCCATCAAACTATGTTGGGTCGCATTTGAGAAACCAATTGTCATATGATTTGTGGTATATTTGTCTAGGGCTATTCATAATTTGTATTGCCGAGGGTAAGAGATTGAAGGAGCAGGACCTACGTTTTTCGATTTTTGCAGTTCTTTTTGAGATAGTCAGTGCATATGGTACGGTGGGGATGTCTATGGGATATCCAGGCGTGGACTGCTCTCTTAGTGGTGAATTCAATGTCATTTCAAAGTTGGTGATTATTGCGATGATGATAAGAGGAAGACATAGAGGGTTGCCATACACTATCGATCGTGCTATTATGCTACCTAACGCGGCTATGAAACGTCATGACAGATTGCAAGAAGAGCACGCAATCAATAGACACAATACTATGGAAAGAACAACCACGCTAGGTCGTGTTGCCACTTTTGGAAATGGTCCAATCGACGGGGGCAATAATTTGTTAACTCGAGCAATCACCAACATCGAGCACAGATTGAGGAACAGAAGAGATGGGCGGTCTGAGAGTCTGACTGTGAGTGAAGATCCTCGTTATGTAGTAAGAACTGTGAGTGAAGTATGATCTCATGGTACCACTTTTACGTATATCAAACTATACAATGCATTATCTATGTAACTTACTTTTGTAGATCTTGGTTACAAGTAATTCTTTCTATTAGCTGTTCTTATGAATCTTCTCATCTGCCACTCAACATCAGCATCTTTGTTGTCAGGTAATCCTAGTCTGATTTCATACAATCTCATTTCGAAACGTGGGCCAATCTCACTCAACTCCACTGAATCCTTAGTTTTGACGTAAACATGGTGTCTCACCGATATGTAGTCATCGTTATTGACAAATGTTATTACTCTGGAGCTATCTTTCTTGACACCTGGAGGAAACAAATGTTGCAATATTTTAACCACACGCTTACCCAAGTCGGATTGGAAATTCTCAAATATTAAGTGAGGATAGGACTCTGAGACGTTTCCCAAGTTTGGCAAATCGTGTCTTAGTTTGACATTATGTAACGTGAAAATCGCAGTTGGGCCATGAGGAAAGTGGCTTACAGTTAAACTTGATGGGACACCACGATGCTCGTGCAATAAAATCATATCGGAAACTTGCACTCTATTACAGGTACTTACCAAATCTGAGATGATATAGTTTCCTCGATTCAACTTCAAGCTATTTGGAAACATTAACTTGATTTCTTTCAGGAATTGTAGCAACTTGACAGATGGATCACGGGATGTGGTAATAACAACTTTTGGATCAGATATTCCCGACAACCGACTGTATTCGTCATCAATTTCTATTTGTTCACTTTCATCGTAAATAAAGTCACGTTGTAATTTTTCATCTTCGGCAAGCTCCTTTGATAATGATTTTCCACTTGCTAGAGCTGCTTTCAATTGTTGTCTCTTTTCTGTTAAGGAAGATTCCTGAAGCTGTAAAGCCTTTCTATAAAGATACTCTCTTCTTTCTCTAGCCTGTTTTCTTATCATAGCTTCTGAGGTTTGTCTTATTATATTTAAACCAACAAATCAGGTGGGAAGTGTAGACGAATTGTTGTGATGAGCTATCATAGAATTATTTCTTTTCTTTATTAATTTTTTTTTTTTGTTAGGATTTTTGCGATGGTATTTTGAAACTTGCACGACTGTTCTTGGATATTTATCAAAGAGCTACTACACAATTGTTCCACCAGATATTTGAGCTCATCTAACACAACAAGTTTACTCATCCATGGTTTCAAATTTGCGAGACTACTAAACAACGTGATGAATAAGTTTTATTTATATTAATATCAAACAACAGAAGAGACTATATTGCTATGAACCAATTAGAATCAGATGAAAGGTAAACAATTATTGGTAATTTGATTGTTTTGCACTAATTGAAAGTGTTGCTATCCAATACTCAAACAGCTAACCGGGGTTGAATGAATCTTTTCGAATCATTGATATCAGAGGTTTTGGTTGGTAAAACGTTATTGGTCTGTGGGATCATAAAGTTATTGAAGTAGTTGTCGACTTCTTTCAACCCATCAATGGAATATTGAGAAACTTGAGCAACATGGGAATCTGGTCTTATGACCAAAATAACACCTTCGCTCTTACTGATACCATAGAAGTCATAAATGTCGACACTGCCTTCATGATATGTATCTCCTACCCCTGAGTACAATCTCCAATAATCACAACGACGCTTAAAGTCGAGTGGGTGAGTAAAGTCTGGAAAATCAAAGATTTCAACTTCGTGTCTGCTGGATCCATGGACCGTGATAACGTCAATAACTGAGTTGGCAAATGCATTGACGGGGGTAAATTTTTTGGCAAAGAAATGCTTTGAGTCCAAGGAATCCTGAAACTTGTGCAATGTTTTCAAGTTTTCAGGGTATTTGACGACGTCACCAGGAAAAATCAACACTCTGAACCTGCCATCAGAAGCAAGACGATCAGCAATATGAACTGGTTGGCCATTTGCTTGGCAAATAATATTGCTGCTATTCAACCTTCTTCCAATAGGGACTTTGGCAGCTTTTTGATCCATTGTACAATCATTGCTATCGACTGGTAATGCACCTGTTTTTGAAACCAACAACGAATCCTCGTAATCAACTATAGTACCAGATGCAAATTTATTGCCTTCAAGATAAACTTGGTGGAACTCGTCCATGTCAACGCCATCTAATATATCAGAATTAGGAATCATTGGTTTACCACTAAACAAACGAGACAATTTATGATCGAAAGCAATCAAATCACGAGCAACTTTTAATCTTTCCAGTTCATAAGTGGACAAGATTTCTGGTTTAGCTAATCCTTTACAGACCAAAGCCAATTTGAATCCAAGATTATAAGTGTCTTGCATAGAAACGTTCATTCCTTGGCCAGCTTTAGGAGAATGAGTATGGCATGCATCGCCAGAAATGAAAACACGGTTTTGCTTAGAAAACTGTGGACTAATTCTTTGTCCAATTTGATAGCCAGTGTACCAGCTCAAGTCTGTCATTTCAATGGTGTAAGGCTTGAATATTTCCTGAGCTTGTTTAAGGATAGATTCTGGAGTGATTTTCGACCGATCGATTCTACCTTTGGTTTTGGCTTTGGTGTCGTCAACATTACCATTGAATTGCTTATCATCGGCTTTGGTGGCTGGATCTCTTTCCACTTCTTTCAATTGGATATAGAAGCGGACCAAATCATTTTCACGTGGGATAACCATGACGGAACCAGAATCTTTCAGATGAATGGCACAACGGTTTCTAATGTCAGGGAAATTGGTGATGGGGACCATATCTAAAACCCCCCAAACAAAGTCGGTTTGTTCTCCTTCCATATCGATATTTAATTGCTTTCTCACCCAACTGTGGGCACCGTCGGAACCAACAACATATTTTGCGTGAATGACCTCGTAGTCGTGCTCGTTGGTTTCATCTATGTTTTTATAAAACTTTTCTTGGTCACCATCAAAGGCACGGAAAAGACCATTGGCAACCTTGCCATATTGTTCAGGTTTGGCAGCTTCTGAATTCAACTTTGTAACCAACACTTCAACAGCATGAGCCTGTGGGTCAGTGGCTTTGTTGGTATCGATCTTGAGGGAAATTGGCAACAATGGTCTTTCGACCTTGACTTTCCCGTCAGAGAAATAATCAATTGAGTTTTCAAACCATCTTTCAACATTGCCTTGGTGAATCACTGATTCGGTATATCTGGATATACCTGGGATGGTATCGGCAACTCTGGAATTTCTAATCAATTTCCCAGTTTCATCAGGTGACCAGAAACACATGTCAATGACATGATTGGCCATTTTCCAACTTTGGTCTAATGTTGCAAAATCAAATGCTGGTTCGGAAAAGGACTTGAAAATTTCCAACGAACGGCTTTGTAAACCATCGGCCTGACCAGCAAACACTTCGTTGGATCTTTTATCGATGATTCTAAAAGGTATTCCACACCTTGCCAACCAGGTTGCACACATAAGACCTGATGGGCCAGCGCCAATAATCAATACATCGGTTTGAGATTCTTTGATAGCCATTTTATTTTTTTGGAGAAGTTAGCAGATTTATTTGTGGGTTGTTTTCTTGTTATTTGTCGTTATACTTTTGATGAATAAAAGTTAAGGTTGAGTAATAAAAGCAAGAATGGAAAACAAAAATCATGAATATCATGAACTAGTCTGCCCTTTATATACAAATTGATATGGTTTTGAATTGATTGTGCTTGACACTTTATTTTTTTTTTGACAGTAGTTTGTATTTTTTGTATTTCCGGTGCTTGTGGGGAGAGCTATGACAGAGCTGCAAAATATTGTTATAGTATTCATAACCACCCTGGGTTTCCACTATTTCCGAAATGACAAAGGTGCTTAATGGATTTTCATTATCAACACTTTCATTGGTAAATATAATCCCCCCCACAAACTCGAAACCAGTATAAGTGGTGGTAAGCCATATGTAAATGCTGGTTATATCTTGCAGACTTTACAATTACAAACATTTAACCTTTCTTTCCTTTGTGCTAACTGTTTATGGCAAATAAGTGTAGAAGCAAGCAAGCTAACTCAAAATAAAGACTTGGAATTAGACACTGTCCAGTCCGTGTAGATTTAGAGACTTCTTGAAGGACTTTTCTTATTTGATTGTTACATGGAATTTAAAACTGATCTTTGCCCGTATGTTGTCTTCCCCACATTGAAGACAGTAAATATGATTTAATAATTCCGATAATACTTTTCCAGTATGACACTCAACATATATTTATTCACCACTCTAGTTACAGCAATTAAAAAGTTGCTATTACTAACCACAAACGTTCTTATTAGTATTACAGGATTTGTATATAAAATAAATAAAAAATCCACTTTTCCGGAACTATATCATTTTATTGCATTTGTGCTATCTAATTTAGTACTATATCTCTCATTCAACATCTTTAAATCCCATCCCCACATCATCAATGCAACCAGGCTTGTTTTTCTTTAGTTTGTAATTTTTATTAATCTTTTCGAATGAATATTTTTTCTTTTATCCGAGCACTTGTGTGTATGAGGAAGATTTTGAGGAAGATTTGCAGCAAAAAAAAGACAAAAAGACAAACAAAGAAGGAGGAAAAGAACATAAACAGATTCTAAATGTTAATAAAAGGACCAAACTATGGTGGAACTGATTTACACTTTTCGTTTGTAGTCATTAAATACATGCAAAACTTTCGTATATTGAGAAAACTACATCTCTCAATCAATCTGCTTTTCCCATACCTACGTAATTAGAATATACTTATACAAACTTCAAACACTTACCATCCTTTAAACAAATTTATTTCACATTTAGGGAATAGTAATTATAAATTCCACGTTGACTGAATTCAACAGGCCAGCAATAAGAGTCGTCTATACTCTTTTTACCCTTGTAACCATTCAAGTTATAGTACCCAATAGAACAGTTTATTTTGCGACTACCATACTTTAGAAACTCAGGTTTTTTCACAGTGTTCACAATTTTATTACCGGTTTCCAAGTCATAAAACACAAGATTTGATGTTTTGGTGGTGTGTGGCTTGTTGGCTACTTCATCAGTTTTATATATCCATGCTCGTCTCCCTTCATTGTCGTAAAACCTCCATGTAGTAGGTGGGGTCAGTTCTCCGATAAATGACGTTTGTAAAGGTGATATTCTAATAAGGTCGCCATTTGCAGTATAGTCGTATAATGCCTTGTAATCATACTCAATAGCAACAAGCCCACTATAGAAGTTCTTCTTCATAAATGCTGATAAGTTGGATGTTAACAGTTTGATTCCACTTAAATCAAAATATTTAATGGTGGTGTTGTCTTTCATAAACTCATTCAACTCTTCAACTTTGAGGTGTGCGTGACTGATATTCAAACTTTCCAACTCGGCAAACTTGGCCTTTATTGTCAATAATATTTTGTAATTAACAGGCATCCCTCCAATGTTCAAGTATTTCAATTTTGGGGCTTTTAAATGTTTTAAAGTGTATAATAAATATATATCTGATAATGGGCTCACCACATTAGAATCGATTTGCAAATTGAGCCATTGTAACGATCCCCGATTTACTGCTGGATGATCTACCAAAAATTGGATCAAATCCTTGGTTGTCAATTTTGAGCATCGGGCAAGCGACAAGTGTGTTAATTGAATATCTAATGGAAGTTTTAATAATACTGGCGATGTAATCGACGTATGGTTCAAATCTAATCTTTTCAAATTGACTAAATGTGGGAATACTTTTTCAAAGACCTCCGGAGCCAAGTTTGAACAATCATGGAAAGATAATTTTGTGATTGATAAATCTTCTCGAGTGATTTGCAACTCGTTAAATGCACGAGCAAATAATTCTGAGCTGGCACCGCAGAAATCTAATGCTTTTATTTTGGGTAGTTTGTTAAACAAGTAATCCAAAACAGTCACGTTCATGTCGTCCTGGATATTTTCCGATGCTAAAAACTCCAACAAGTTTGGAGTCATAGAAAGAGCGTGAGAGATGGTTTTATATGTCACCATTTGTATTTCCTGATTCATTCTTCCCGTTCTTCCTAAACCTATTGATGTGAACTGTTGAAAATCCATAAACTCGACGTATTTGCCAATAGTGGGGTCTGTGATTAAATTATGTAAAAACTTGTCAAATGAATGTGGTCGGTTGAATATTGTATACTTGTACAAAAAGCAGAGGGATAAGCTATGGAACTTTTTCAGCAACAATGGGATTGTATTGGCAAATTTTTCCAAGTTGGAATTGATTGATGATATGTCATTGTCCACATACACATATTCAATAATATTATAAAGTATTTCCAATGGGAAAGAAAGCAATGGTGAAAAAGGTTCCTCTTGTTCACTTTCAGTCGTCATCACTACATCCTGATCTTCCGGTGCATCTGAAATGACATCCTCATTGTCTTCTTTTTCCGTTTCCCCATCATCCACCGACGATGCTGGTGACTGAGGCTCAGCATAATACTGTCGCTTCGACAGAGACTGGTCAGAATAGTAATTATATGATTCGTTTGAAGTGACAGGACTCAAAAAAAATGTGGATGGATATTGGTGTGGGTCATCGGGCGGGGAAGTGATTGGTACAAGGGATAAATCATTGTCTGGTTGACGCCGCTGATGCACGTCTGGCAGCAGGAGCTCTTGCTGTTTTTTAAACACACTGGCTTTAATCTTGCCAAGGTACTTTCGATGCAGTAAATTGAAATCCATATTTTTGACTGTTAGTCCTAATGTGAATGGTTAAGGGATATGGCAAGCAAATAAGGAGGAAAACCAAAGGAAAACAATAAACTTTAAAATACAACAAAAATTGAAATAATTAAATAATTGAAACGAAAGAAAATGATTGTCGTGGAAGTGGAGACGAATAAACAACACAGGATTAATGAAATGAGGTTGTCCAGTAAATGTATTAGTATTCTCTCTCGTAAGATTTCTTTTGAAGTTAAATTACAAAAACCAAATCCTTCCAAGTCTAGTGAATCAAATGCAAATATATATATATATAATTAAGAAATTCGTCGTAGTGAGTTGATGAATTAAATAGAAAGAATAGAAGAAAAAGAAAGGAAATAAATAAAAATGATATGAAACCAAAAAAAAAAGAAGAATCAAAAATTATATTTGGAGTTCAAGAAATTTTTAATTTAGGCATACACGCACATACATACACACATTCTAATACAAATACATGCGCCAAAAAAGAATGAGAGAAAACTAAAAAACAAAGTTTAAATCAAATCATATTTCTTATAAAAGCCAATTCGGTTAATGTGTTTAGAAGGAACTCATTTAAGTCAAGGTATATCTATAAATATTGCATTCTGCAAGACAAAAAAGAACTGTATTGCCAATTACTACCAATTACAACTATGATTCAAAATCAAACTAGCACACACTGAGTCTCAGATCGTAGAATTCTGGAAAACGGTGTACTCCGAATCAATTAGAATCATCCAGAATTTTGCTACCGTTCAAAAGTAATCATATTAAACTGGTATACTACGTTCAATGGTATTGTAAGATACTCTATTACAAATGCAAAGACCAAACTCTTCTTCACACAGTTTCCAACAATGATTGTATTGATTGATGGAGTCAATATTATTTGCAACAACTTTCCCCTCCTTCTCACCAACAAGAAAAAAACTTTGGTGCCATTTTTTTCTTTTTTGCCCACTTTGGGTCGGAGACGAAAACGGTCCCCTTAGTGGAGATGGGAACTTTCTCTTTTTTTTTTTTTTGGAAGCCGCCACTACTACCACAAAAAATAGGCTTTGTTTATAGCCGATATTCGAAAAAGCCCAAAACTAACAATATTAGAAATAGTTCACATTTGTTATCTAATGATTCGATCTATTCTAATCTATGACCAATAACACCACGGGTCACATAGATAAATAAAATCTAGCTGTTTTGATTAGATTAGTACCAAGTATTTAGGAATAGCATAGGATAACAGAGTATGGGGTGAGGTGTGTGATGTCTCTTTCTCCCCAAAACAAATAATTAACCACTCAAAAATAAATGACGTTTGACCTTTTCTTTTCTACTAAAAACCTCACGGCATTTATTTTATTTATTATTTCGGGGTTTCTCTCTCACTTTTTTCTTTATCCCCGCGATTATAAATCACCCAGCCGCTAGAAGGAAAACAGAAGGAGGAGGAAGAGAAGGAGAAATTATGTATCGATTGCTTATTTAACCCCTAATGAAGTCAATAGTTGTGCTAAACATAGTATGAGCCAGAGAAGAAATGTCAAGACTGGGATAATTGTACAGCAAAAAGCAAATTTACTATTTGCTAAGGTTGTGTTAGAAGCTCACTACTTTATAGGTATTCCTTAGTGTTTAGTTATATATTTTTTAAACCTAACAATTATACTTTTTTTTTTGTCTCAACTCTAATGTTATCTATTATTGAACAGTGTTGTTTCTTTTACTCAATACTTATGAGACTTGACACCGTTTATTTAGATAGAGATAATTTACAATGACTATTTGTTCTTGATCTTTCACAATACAGATGTGAAAGCCAGAATTTATGAGCGCAAAGAAAGCAAGAAAAAAAAAAGATGTGTGATAAGATGATCTTCTCTTGTTTGTTCTCTCCGTTAACCCGTATTCATGTCCGAATTAGACCAGTTAGATGTCAAGTTAGTCGACCAGGATGAACTAGAAACGTCTATAACCAATAAAGCAAACAAGGTTTTGCTACTGAAAGATGCAGAGTTAGATGAAAAGAGATTGTCAAAGGCGATAAAAGAGTTGGAGTCAACACAAAGGCAAATTGCAAATCTATCGGCAAGACTAGCACACCCGAGAACTAAAATAAGTGAAAAGAAACGATTAAAAGACGAAATTCACTGGTATGAAGAGAATGAATTGATTCCTAGACAACAAGATGTTGATGATATCCGAAATAGATTGAAAGAAAACAAGATTCAATTGAAAAAGGACGCGCCACAACTGACCCAATCAACTAGCAGACTACCTGAGGAAACCGAACGGGACTATTTGATTCGAACAGGGAAAATCACAGCCTTTGGCAATGAGAATGCATTTCAACTGGAACAGACCCATGAGCAGCAAAGCCATGTGTTTTTGAGGGAGCCAGGTCTTGACAACAAGGTAAACGACGAGGATTACGCGTACCAGTCAGACTCAGAAGTAGACGATAATGACAACTCCATTGATAAAAATGCTGTCAGGGATCTAGGGGAAACTAATCAAGAATCAGAATCCGTCCTCCATAATATAGACGATGGCGATGAATCGTTATACCAACAGAGATTGCAAACTTGGGTACGCAAACGAGCATCACTCAGAACGCAGCACCAGCAGGAGGGAATTGAAGAATGGTTTCTTCCACATCCAAATATTGCTGATGCTAAGCTAAATGAGAAATTCAAACTACCTGGCGATATATATCCTTCCTTGTTTGATTATCAGAAAACTTGTGTTCAATGGCTATGGGAATTGTACACTCAAAAGACGGGAGGGATAATTGGTGATGAGATGGGGCTCGGTAAAACTATTCAAATTATATCGTTTCTTGCTGGCTTGCACTATTCGGGATTGTTAGATAAACCTGTTCTAGTTGTTGTTCCAGCAACAGTGTTGAACCAATGGGTCAATGAGTTCCACCGATGGTGGCCACCTTTGAGATGTATAATTCTACACAGTATCGGGTCAGGGATGAACGGTTCTGTATCGGAGTCAAAACTAGAAGAGTACTTGGAGTCGACCGACCCAGATGCGACACAGTCCTCCCTTCACGGTATCAAGAGTCAAATTAATGCCCAAGAGATCGTCGATAGAGTTATGGAAAAAGGACATGTGTTGGTTACTACTTATGTTGGGTTAAGAATATATTCCAAACATATACTACCGCGTGAATGGGGGTATGTGGTATTAGACGAAGGACATAAAATAAGAAACCCGGATCTGGATATTTCCCTCACTTGCAAAAAAATCAAAACCGTCAATAGGATTATCTTATCGGGTACGCCTATTCAAAACAATTTGATTGAGTTGTGGTCACTATTTGACTTTGTTTTCCCCGGTAGATTGGGAACGTTGCCAGTGTTTCAGCAGGAGTTTTCGATCCCCATAAACATTGGGGGCTATGCCAACTCAAACAATTTGCAAGTGAAAACAGCATACAAATGTGCCGTGGTACTACGTGATTTGATATCTCCGTATATGCTCCGACGGTTGAAAAGTGATGTTGCTCAAGATTTGCCCAAGAAAAATGAAATGGTCTTGTTTGTCAAGCTAACCAAAATTCAGCAGGAATTGTACGAGAGCTTTCTACAAAGCGAAGATTTGGAGTCTATATTGAAGGGGAAAAGAAACGTTTTAATGGGGGTTGATATACTTCGCAAAATATGTAACCATCCAGACTTAGTGTATCGTGACACTTTAATGAAGAGGAAGAATTACGGCGACCCAGCGAAATCAGGGAAAATGCAAGTATTGAAGAATTTGTTACGTCTTTGGCAAAGTGAGAATCATAAAACATTGCTTTTCTGTCAAACTCGTCAAATGTTGGATATATTAGAAAAGTTTGTTGCTAATTTATCTTTGATTAACGGTGGTGATTTCAATTATTTGCGAATGGATGGGAGTACGCCTATCTCCAAGCGTCAGATGTTAGTTGATGCGTTCAATCAAGATCCAGATATGCATGTTTTTTTGTTGACAACAAAAGTGGGAGGGTTGGGAGTCAATTTGACTGGAGCCGATAGGGTGATTATTTATGATCCTGACTGGAACCCTTCTACTGATATCCAAGCGAGAGAGAGGGCATGGAGATTAGGCCAAAAACGAGATATAACAATTTACAGGTTAATGACCACAGGGTCTATTGAAGAGAAAATTTATCATCGTCAAATCTTCAAGACATTTTTGACCAACAAGATTTTAAAGGATCCTAAGCAGCGACGCTTCTTCAAGGCCAATGATTTGCATGATTTGTTTACGTTGGGAGACCAGGACGAGGAGGGCACTGAGACAGCACAATTGTTTGAAGGTGGAGAACAATCACAGCAAAAATATTCTGGGACCAAGCCCCGACAATCTCGAGGATTGTTTAAGAAGAAATATAAAGATGACGATGATTTCTCGCAGGTTGCTCGCATATCTGGTGTTTCAAAACTAGACAAGTTTGAAGATGGTGATCACAATGACGGGGACGGAGACAGCACATATCTGGCGAATGAAGATAATCGTATCATGTCGAGTATTTTTGCTCAGAGTGGGGTTCATAGCACGTTGCAACACGACGATATCATTAGTGGATCAAAAGAAAAGGAATCTAGTCTTGTTGAAAAGGAAGCAGATAAACTTGCCACTGCTGCTGCGGAGGCGTTAAAGAAATCTCGCATGCAAACGAGAAAAAATACAATAGGCACGCCAACATGGACGGGGAAATTTGGCAGTGCTGGCAAGTTTGGGTTGAAAAAGAGAAAGTTGTTAAACTCGTCAAGTACCATTTTGCAAAATTTGAGACAAAAAAATGAATTGACAGAATCCAAAAAACCAGATGATGTTAAAGTTGAACCAGATCGAAAACAAATCATGGAGAATTTGGTGGAGTATTTGGGAGACCAAATGGACAATTTCAGCACTTCTAATGATATCATAAAGAATGTCAAGTTATCCATGAGTACGGAAAACGAGATGATTATGATTAGGTCCATGTTGAGAGAAATTGCAAATTGGGACTCATCAAGAAAGGGCTGGAAATTGAAGGATGAGTTTTTGCAACAACAACAACAACAACCAGAGTGAATACTATTGTGAAATTTTGATTAGGTTTCCTTTTCTATGGTCTGTACCAACAACACATATAAATGTTAGAGTAGATATAGTTTAACTATTTAGTAATGTGATATTGATGATACGGTTAGAAGTTTTATTACATCACCTGTAACTCGTGTCGACAACTTAGAGTTGACTCTACCACAGTTAGCTTATATAAGAGATTAATAAAGATACTTTTTTTTTGTCGTCCTTTATAAAGAGATGGCATACTTACCACAATGCACAGTTGTTGTATTTCCAGTGACGTCTGTGAGTGTTTTTAAGTTCACGGTTTCTATTTTCATTTTAAAGTATATGCATGCTTACTTTCAAATTGTGTTTATTGCTGCTGTTTATTGTTTGTTCTTTTTTTTGTCCCCATGTATATGCATATTTGTACCTTCCGCATTAGACGCTTACTGCTTGCT
>OBUW01000542.1_pt1 | contig 18421 bp, 13 predicted proteins | sample 1475761 | NCBI WGS metagenome assembly OBUW01 (sample SAMEA2579908, study PRJEB22360) | human gut metagenome | biome: human gut; feature: human-associated habitat; material: faeces | place: Denmark | collected 2008/2010
TGAATTGAATTGAATTGACTTGACTTGACTTGAATTGTTGAGTGTTAAAGTAGAGAATATTTTAGCAACCAATCACAAAAAAAATTGTTGTGCATAATTGCCCAAAAAAAAATCTATCAATAAACAACATAAGCTGAGGGTGGAAATGGAGGACCGAAGAAAAAAAAAAATTTTTTTCTCTTCCTTGTTTATTAAGGGAGAGAGTTGAAGATTAACTACTACTACGATGGGATGAATGAATGAGAGAACAAAGACTGATGATGGTTCCAAAAATTTTTATTTTAAAGAAAAGAGAGACACTAAAAAAAAGAAAATCTTAGTAGAAGAAGAACAAATTTAATCATCCCTCTCACAATCCGAAAATTTTTCTTGCTTTTCATACATCTTTTTCTTCAGTGTTTTTCCCCCTAACATTTAACATTAGTTTATTTTATTTATATATTAATCATTTGATATTTCAACTTCAACTTCCACTTGTATATATACATTATTTTTTTTTATTTCATTAGTATTGTCATTAAAGATCAAATCTTCTATCTGCATTATCCGTTTGTGTTGAAATAAAAGTGCATTAAGGGAGGAAATCATTTCATTACTGAATTTGCTGTCTTACTAATTTATTACAATTATATTTTTCAATCCCCTTGTATTAATAGCTTATTTGATCAAGAAATAAGAGTGGGTTCTTTCTTTTTTATTTCACATAAATAATAGTCCATTTTAACTAATTTCATCATGTCGGAGAATTTAAAGAGAGCAGAATCATTGTTTAATAGAATAATGAATCAAACAACTAACAATGATTCATCAACATCATCATTTGCATCACAATCATCAACATCAACAACACCAATACTGGAATCATCACCAACTACATCAAATACTACTACTGCCAATACTTCTACTTCACGCCCTAATATTTTAGGTTCCAGAAAATTCAATTCATCTTCATATTCTGTTCCTACTGTTTCATCTAATATTCCCAAATTGGATATTGAAAAATTAACTCGAGAGGCATTAGCTTCTGTTCCAGAGTCGCACCATACATTACCTTATTGTTGGACCATATGGTATCATTCAAGAAATAAAAAGAAAGAACAAGGACAAAAAGTATCGGAAGAATTACAAGAGTCAATTGAAGAACAACTGCCAGAGCAACAACAACAACAAAGTGTTGGAGTCGATTCATATTTACAGACCACTAATGAATTGGAGTTTATTGACTTTTCTACTGGGAACCCAATCCATCATATTGCTTCTTTAGAACAATTATGGAGTAGTTTTTCATCAATTAAAAAAACATATACATTGAATATTGGCACTGAATTTTTAATTTTCAAAACTGGTGTGAATCCTGTATGGGAAGATCCAATAAATTCCAAAGGAGGTAGATGGGTTTTCCGTTTTAATAGAAAAATCATGGATGGGTATAATAATAATGATAAGAAGAGTAATAAACAAGAGTTGTTCCGGAAAAGAACAAGTTTAATTTGGGAAAGATTAGTGTTAAAGACTTTAACGGGATCTTTAATTCCGGATTCGAATTCTAGTGAAATCCAAGAATTATTATTAAATGATATTTGTGGATTAGTGTTGAGTGTTCGTAAAGATGAAGATATTATAAGTTTATGGAATTCAAATTTAAATTTTTTCGGAAAAAAGGACCAAACCAAGAAGTTGACTTCATTCCAAGCAAGAAGAATTATTTGTGATTCAATATTACGTGTCATTCGTGAATGTGATTTGATTAATCAAGGTAGTGATTGTGTTGAAACTATTGATACCGGTTCTAATGAAAGAGTTTTTGGTGTTAGTTTTGATTATAGAATTCATGCTGATAATGAAAGAGAAAGAGAAAAGTCTATTGCTAGTAATGGTGCTAATGGTTCTACAACAGGTGGCAGTACAGGTAGCAATAGTGGACAAACTTATGGAAACCATTACAATAGGAGATACAACAAATATAACAGCAATAACAGCAACAGCAACAGCAACACTGCTAGCAAAACAGATTCCATTGCCAAGTAAATGTGTTGATACACCATAAGTTTTCAGGGTACGTAGCTATATAAGTGTATATATAAAGTGTCTTCACACATTTTTGGAACAAATTTCTGTAGCAACGTAACCAATTTAGTAATATTTGTAATTAGTGTATTGTTTTAAAGGGGTGTTTACTCAAGTTCTGATGCACACGGTAATACTTGCATTGATATTGGGGGAACAACCAATTAAGAAGTAATACTGATGAAAAAGATTTGCGCAATTGAAAATTTAAATTGAATTAAATTAATAAAGGGAAAAACAGGTGGTTTTTCTTCCACATTATCAGCAACAATAAGTAAAGCGTAAATATGAATTTAATAATGGTCAGTTATGCAGTCATAAATTATTCGTGTTGTTATTATATAGAGAGTGTTTGTTGTTATTTCACTAATTTTCAAACTAATTTATTTCTTTTTCCATGAAAATAATAATAGTATACCATTTTATTGATGTATGCGTAGAGTGGATCGATAAAAATAGTATTATTTGAATATTATTCTTGTTTTGCATGATATTAGTTGAAGATTCTGCTTAACATGGAAAGATTTATTATATTATGATTTTCAATTTTCATAGATTTTGCCTAGAAATAGATAATCCCAAATCAAAAGATCTGGCATATTTAACATTCCAAAATATTGGGGGGTGGCAGAAATCAACGTGGCTATATATCTGTTTTTGACGAATGCCAGTGTGACAAAGCAACTAACATGAAATAGTCTGATCTAGCGTACAAATTAGTTGTGTATAGTCGGTGTTAAACAGAAAGGTTTACAAGAAAAAGACTAATGTCATCAATTGTAATAAAGTGGAGAAGGAAAGGCTGGATACATTTGGTGTTAGAACCATTTCTAATCAATAACAGTTACGAGCCAATTAAATCATTTGGAAATTGACTCGTTCTACATCATACCCTTTTACTCTCTAGTAACCAAGGCACAAACCAATAATTGATCACACGATCACAAGTTTACTTTGGTAAACAATGAAAGTAAACATTGCAACAGCCAACCCTAAACACCTTCCAGCTCTTTGTTTTCATTATTAAAACTGTCAACAATTAGATGGCATTGAATTTGAGACAATAGTTGATACAGTTCACGAGTGCAACAACAACAGGATAGAATTTAATTACAAGTTGATGGTTTAGAACACCTTTTGTGTTGCATAAACACAAGATTTAAAACACAACAACAAAAGTGTTTCATTGATCGTAAGGACACAGTGGCTTCCTGTGTTGTTTCCATTACTATTAACAATGTCCTTGCTGGGTACCGTTATATTTCATTCTAGACTATTGTCGTACTAAATTGAATCCTTTAATTTACTTCCACTGTTGGCATATTCTATTTTGTTTGTTGTCTGGTTTCTACTTCAGTAGCCTTCGAACAAACAATACACTTCAGAATAATTGCTTACTCATCAGGTCTCAAATAAATTGTTGGAGACAGCATATATATATTTCTTATTGTTGAAAGACAACTTGTGACAACTCCTCTGGTAGTAAACACAATTTAAAAAATGGTGCAATAGGACTAAACTAAACTCAATTCATTGGAAGTCTGCGACAGACAATAATAAGATGTGGTACATATTATATTCAGACAAAAATTTACGGAATGGAACTAATTTCTTGCCGGTGACGGTCTTTTTTCATTTTGTGTCGTTCAATTTTTTTTATTTCTTAGTCATAAAAAAATTTTTTTTTCCTTGCCCCCATTTACTACTACACACTTTAAAAATAAGAAAGCAATGTTTTTCTCTCATACTTTTAACTAATACAATACAATATACAACAAAGAATTGTTTTATAAAGAGAGTAATAAATAAATTATAAATTGTCTAACTAAACAAACAAACAAGAAAGAAAGAAAAAATTTTTTAGCTTTCACTTTAAACAAAACGAATCCTCAAAACTTAACTGGTTTTTTTTTATTTTTTTTGTTTTTTATTTTTATTTTTTTATAACAAACCCTACCTAGAGGAATAAGTTCAACATAATAGAGAATTACCAGTTATAAACCACGATAGTACCGACCTAAAACAATAGGAAGATTATTGTAGATTCACAGAAGTATACAACTACAACACCAATAAAATCTTTCGCAAACTCCTCCTCCCCACACACGACGAACAATAGGTCTGTTTCACTTTTTTTTTTTTCCCGGGACAAATGACTACATCGAATAGTCAGTCCAAACAATTTGAAACAGTACCTTCTATAGTCGACTTATTATATTCCGCTAAGAAACTATTGAATTTACAACCAAGAATTGATAATTTGCACCTACGTCGATCGAATTCAAGAACTCAATTAGTCATGCAATCTCAGGCCCTTAGTATGAACAATCGTAACACTGCCAGCAATGGTAAGGATGACAATCAAAGCTTTTCAATTTCCCCAGTAAACAATCAAGCCTTAGGTGCCACACATGATAAAGTATTGGATTTACTATCGCCATTGTCAATAGATGACTTAAAGAATAACACCATTACCACTACAACTACAACAACGACGTCGTATCACCAGAATAAACTGAATCAGCGTTTGAATGGTAATGTCAATACCAACCCTACCCATAACACTGGTAATAATAGTGATACTCGATCCACACTTTTCAAACCCAGATCTCCACATTCTGAAAACACATCTCCCAAGAATATCTTGTCGTCGTCATCATCATCATCAGCAACAACAACAGCAGTTGCTGTACCAAAAGTGAACAACCTCAATCATAATACTACTACCAATAATGATGGAGGTAATTCAGAATTCAAATCGTCCAATTCTTCATTGCCACTGAAAAAAGTTACCAAATGCTACAACTGTAACACCACGGCGACACCGCTTTGGAGAAGAGATGCCGAAGGTAATACTTTGTGTAACGCTTGTGGACTATTTCTCAAACTACATGGAACTTGTCGTCCACTTTCATTGAAATCAGATGTAATCAAGAAAAGAAATTCCAGAAAAACAAGTACATCTTCAAAAGTGGGAACGCCGACAAATCAATTTATAAATACTTCGGTCAGAGGGAACGATGTAAGAATGAAACAAACGCCAATAGCCATAGCTGCAACTTCATCTTCCACTTCATTATCTGGTAGTGGGGGTGTCAGTGGTGCCAATTCACTTCCTTCGAGTCAACGATTCAAAAATGTATTAATATTACCTAAGCCTCCTAGTGGAACAAATTTAACTGGTTCAGCAAGAACAAAATCAATACCTATTCCAGCGAATAATGCACCTTCTCCTGATGGGCCTTTCTCTCCTTCGCTAAAGAGAAAGAAATCTGAAGTTGATGTAGGCCCACGGACTCCAACATCTTTGTCGGCATCGGCATCGGCATCTTTTTCCATGCGTAATAGAGTACCATCGTCTTCATCATTAACTGGTACTTCATTCACCAATTCAATAAAGAGGAATAATTCATTTTCCAATAGAAAATCGTCACTTACGAGTTTGATGCAGAGAAAAAATACTCTTGGAACAACACCAACAACTACAAATTCATTAACATCATCGAATATCAATATTTTGAACCAACGTTTCCCACAGCCAACTTATTTTGAAAATTTTGGTAATAATAACAGTGGACCACAATCTCCTGCAATCTCACGTCATAACAGCACAACCACTTTGATGAATTCTAATCAAGTCATACTAGAGAATGTGAACACCCCGGGTTCTTATAATTCAACCAACTCATTTCCTTCCTATGTTCCACACGAGACTCCTAATTCAATTCCTGAAACTCCACTAAATGTTAACGATTTACTACCTTCTTCATTCAACAGAAGGTCAAGTCAAATGTCTACCAGACAAGAAAGAGTCTTGGAAGAATATCGTGCTAGTAAACCACCAGCTATGCCACATAAAGGTATTGACGACGAGATGATGATATTAGATGCATTGAATGATTTCCCAGGTTTAGAAGCAATTGACATGGGTAATCCTAATGGTATGTCCACTGACAATTACAACAATGAATACAATGATCTTTTTAGAAAATTTACAAGTTTAGAGAATGATCCGTTTGTTGATCAAACTGCAAATTCTAATCAAAATAACAATTTCGGGTTCCAACAAATACCAACAGGAAACAATTTTTACAAGGTTGGCAATAACGGCAATATTGGCAGTGCTAACAAAAACAACAGTAGCAATGTCAGTAATAATTCAGGGGATTATAAGGATTTGGATTGGTTGAAGTTTGACATTTGAAAATGTACGTGTTTGCAAACTCTAGGAGAGAATATCTATTGATTCATGGTATGAAACATATGTGTTTTTTGGCATAGTATATACTTTCTATCTAATGACTATGTATACGATTCTTACAAACTAAAATTGTTTCTGTGTAATTGTTATAACTACTATAGTAAATGTTGTGTTTTGGGGTATTCAACACCATAGACCTTTTTTACTTTCTTTCGTTTAAGTGTAACAAAACTTCATCTTGTGGAGCATGTGACCTAAACGACGAGTATTAATATGGGCACGTTTATATAGGTAAAGTGCGTGTCTGCGATGGCGAAAAAAAGGTTTCTCAACAAATCTGTGCAAAAATTTCCAGTCTTAAACAAATCTCGATTTAAATTCTCTCCCTCTCTCTCCTTAAATTTTTTTTTTTTTCAGTTTTTTCATTTTCTTCTTCTTTATTCTTATATCGATAATAATATACTCAATTTATCTATATTAACAACAATCATGTCCTCCGCTCCAGCCACTAACTATAAAGTTGCCGATATTTCATTAGCTGCCTTTGGTAGAAAAGATATTGAATTATCTGAAAATGAAATGCCTGGTTTAATGTACATTAGAAAAAAGTACGGTCCATCTCAACCATTGAAAGGTGCTAGAATTGCTGGTTGTTTGCACATGACCATTCAAACTGCTGTTTTGATTGAAACTTTGGTTGCTTTGGGTGCTGAAGTTACTTGGTCTTCTTGTAACATTTTCTCCACTCAAGACCATGCTGCTGCTGCCATTGCTGCTGCTGGTGTTCCAGTTTTCGCTTGGAAAGGTGAAACCGAAGAAGAATACCAATGGTGTATTGAACAACAATTGTTTGCTTTCAAAGATGGTAAAAAATTGAACTTGATCTTGGATGATGGTGGTGATTTGACCTCTTTGGTTCACGAAAAATACCCAGAAATGTTGGAAGACTGTTACGGTTTATCAGAAGAAACCACTACTGGTGTTCACCATTTATACAAATCTTTGAGAGATGGTAAATTAAAAGTCCCAGCTATCAATGTTAACGATTCCGTTACCAAATCCAAATTCGACAACTTGTATGGTTGTAGAGAATCTTTAGTCGATGGTATCAAGAGAGCCACCGATGTTATGATTGCTGGTAAAGTTGCCATTGTTGCCGGTTTCGGTGATGTTGGTAAAGGTTGTGCCATGGCTTTGCACGGTATGGGTGCCAGAGTTATTGTTACTGAAATTGATCCAATCAATGCTTTACAAGCTGCTGTTTCTGGTTACCAAGTTGCTCCAATGGACGAAGTTGCCTCTATTGGTCAAATCTTTGTTACTACCACTGGTTGTCGTGATATCATCACTGGTAAACATTTCGAACAAATGCCAGAAGATGCCATTGTTTGTAACATTGGTCATTTCGATATTGAAATCGATGTTGCTTGGTTGAAAGCCAATGCTGAATCTGTTGTTAACATCAAACCACAAGTTGACAGATACTTGATGAAGAACGGTCGTCACGTTATCTTGTTGGCTGACGGTAGATTGGTTAACTTGGGTTGTGCCACTGGTCACTCTTCATTCGTTATGTCATGTTCTTTCTCCAACCAAGTTTTGGCTCAAATTGCCTTGTTCAATGCTGACAACAAAGAATTCAGAGAAAAATTCCCAGAATTTGCTAAGACTGGTCCTTTCGATGTTGGTGTACACTTGTTACCAAAAGTTTTGGATGAAACTGTTGCCAGATGTCACTTGGACCACTTGGGTGCTAAATTGACTACTTTGACTGAAACTCAAGCTGAATACTTGGGTATCCCAGAAGAAGGTCCATACAAGGCTGACATCTACAGATACTAAGTGTTGCGTTTAGTCTTTGCTAAGTTTACTTTTAATTTCTTCTGTCATTTTATTGACAATAGTCTAATTTAAAACTTAAAAAGGTTTGACGATTATGTTTACTTACTTTTGAGCTTTAATCTTGACTATCTTTTTTTGTTTTGTTTTTGGTATTTTTAATGACATTGCATCAACTGCATTTTTTTTATTATTAATGGATTTTATATTCATTCAATTGGTATTTTTATTGGATACTATTATTAATTACATGGGTTTATGACTAAAATTTCAATTTATATTTTTTTTACATTTTGTTTTAATACAACGGTAGATAATTATGTATGTATATATTTTTTTTACCAATATAGATCTTCAACGATTAAAAAAAAAAAAAAGAAAAAGGTGGTGTACTTGTAGGTACTTATTTTGAAGACTATTCTGTTGATATAACAGTGTTCTATTTTTTTTTGAATTCCTTTGGCTATGCCATGTTTTCTAATTCTAGATTAACAATTGGAAAGAATCACAAGATCCGTCTGCCAATTTAACACTAGTTTGAGCTGTTGAACCAGATCCAGTGGTGCTTCCAAAACACCAATCAAATTTATCTTGATATCCGATTTTCCCATCTTTGATTTGGAACTCTGTACCACCACTGACGGCGCGACTACAAGTAAATTCCTCATTGCCATTGATACCACAAATTCCTTTAGAAGATCTAATTTCAATATTTGAGTCATCGATTGTTTTTCTGAAATGATAGGTGGCACAAGTTCCTGAAGTGTACCATTTACCATTGCTAATAAGACACCCAGATTTCCCTGACAAATGAACATAGGCTCTTGCAGGAACACCCGTGGGGTTATGTATGGTAGTAGAAGTACCTGTTGTTGTTTTTGTAGTTAATGTTGGATGAGCTATTTTACCCTTTGGTGGGTACTTAATTCCAGTTGATGGACAATTAGTATGAGCCACTGAATCGATGGGAAGGAAATTATGTTGCAATAAAGATCCCTTGACATGATGATAATACCAAATCTCATTGATTGCATGATTATAATCGCATTTGATAAAGACATTAGCTCCAAATTTATCATTTAATGCAGACTGAATCTCTGATAAACTATATGTTTTCGAATTGGTTGGCACAATTCCAGCTTCAGCCAACCAATCATAAGTAGGCAATCTGTTAAACAAACCAATGGCAATTCTGAAAAAATCATATAAATTTTGGTTTTTAGGAGTGCTCGATAAATAACATGATGGCTTAATCGTACTGAAACAAGTACCATGTTTATTATATTCATGAGCCCAAAAGGAACTATCTTTACCATGGTAATCTTTCCAAGAATAACTCATATTATTGTATAATTCTTCGTCACCAAACTGATCGACTATAATTGATCGTATAATTTCACCATTGGGGTTAATTTCCAACGAAGGATCACAAAATTGTGGATATCCATAGGAGCACATGTTACCCCATAATCCATGTTGAGTAAACAAATTGTCTGGCCCAGTTGCTGGATTATAGTCCCAAAACTGTGTTAACAAAATGACTCCTGCTGGGGATTCATAACAACAACTATTAACATTTTCTAATTCTTGTGCATTTCTTGAACATGAGATTGGTGAATCAATGGGGCACGAGTCGGGTGGAAGGTCAGATAAAGTGAATACTTCTTGAGTAGCTTTGATATTGGTGAGCAAATGTGCTAGAATTGCCAAAACACTATACTTCATTTTGATTACCATTATGTTTATTTTCTATATCACAATTTCTGATACTCTCTAGGTGTGTTTTTAAAGGAAGAAGAAACGTGGACAGGTGGATACAATAAAAAAAACCTGGGGGATATAACAATTGTTTATAAATCGCGTGGGTGCTGGTCGTCGTCGTGTGTCACTACAATTTCCTTATCGTTATCGCTTAGACAAACCACATGTCAAAATTATTTTTGGCTTGAGTTACAAAAAATAGCTAACAGCACTAGCATGTACTCTTTGTTGAGTATACTCAATTATGGTAAAATTATAGAAAAATTTGGGCATTAATAATGGTTAACGGTTGTTGAAACTTTTATCTAGTATACTATCAGGGATGTTGCAAATTTATGAGAAACAATTTTTAGATAGAGATTTTATCGAATAATTGTTGAAAACCAATCAGTAGATATAAACCGAAACAACACTTACAACCAATTTTTCTATTACATTATGAATATGAACAAATCCCAAAAGCAATCCAAGGACCACAAGTAAACTTGAGGCATGATATATCTTTTTAAAAAAAGTACACAATTAGCCCAGCTACAAAAATTCACAATTAATTATATATATTATCCACATTAGATCAAAGTTAATATTTAGAACACAATTGATTCTTGTTTTTCAACTTCATTTTGTTTGGTTCCAGTATTATTACTTGTGCTATGCTGCATTGATTCCAAATCAATGTCTTTATTATCCTCACAATTATGATCAACTTGGGATTTGTCAAACACTAGGCAGCCAAATTTGAATGGTGGCCTTTCAAAGAATCCTGTCGAAAACCCATACCTAGAAGCAGGAATGAGACCCCAACATACGTACATTATAAATGTAATGATGTAAAGTGCAGCACAAATAACGCCAATAGCCCAACTTGCATAGTAACAATAGGGATTAAAAGAAAAACCAAAATCATCTTCAGTCCAATCGTCGGTGTAACCGGCGAAGGCTTGGAACATAGAACTCCCAATGTACAAAAAGAAAAACGAGATTTCTCCACCTAACAAAATTCCGTTGTAGGCTTTCAAACCCCCAATAATTGGCACACCAAACCAAATATAGCAATTGTAAATGAAATTCAACACCGTGACAGTTAATATAAAAGCATTGTAAGGGCGTAATGTATTTACACTGGTAGCAAAACATCCCACATTTCCAACAAACTGGGAAAACCTGAAAAAAACACCAATATAAACTCTAGCGGTACTCATTGTAGTAAGTTATAATACAACTAAAAAAACAATTATTACTATTGCAAATTATCTGTATTATATATGTTTTTTTTTTGAATACTTGTGTCATTGCGTTCAGAAATGCTTGAAACTATCAATGAGACCATATTCCATAATTTAACCCGAGCAGCATATTCTTAATTCTACAGCCTTGTCTGGCATACCTTAATTGAGTCTATCTCCTGCATAAATGGAGATAGTTGAATTAATTGTCCAGTTCATTTTAGTGCACATGTCTGAACATATACTGTAAAAACTATTCTATGCCATGGTATCTATTTCAATCAAATAAGAGAGCATTACCTGAAAAAACCATCGAAAAGGTTAGGTTGTGTAAGGTATAGATTACTGTTTAATGTTAAAACTCTTCTTATGTAATAAAAAACGTTTAGGGATTTTTAGAACACGTATATTTGAAATTGATCTCAAATGTTCTATATTTAGCAAATTAGCAACTCATTTTTGTGCAAGTTATTCATTTGCCACAATTCAAATTAGGTGCAATGACCTAAATAAAAAGGAGACTAATAAGGCTGATGGACAAACAGATAAAAATCGACAGTCATCCTTTTCTTCACAATCATTGTTCCAAACTTTTCATTTTATGTGCGATTTCCCCCTATCTTACGTCAAACGTTTGGAAGTTACCATTGCCAAGAAATTGTAAACTTGCGATTAGTTAATCAAGAATAAATTGAGAAGAGACTAAAAATAGGAGGTAAAGTACTTTTATTATAAGTGAATAACAAAAATAACCATTAACCTCTATAACCAGAAACAAATGTAAGTGGTTTTTGCAATCAGTAAAAACTGTAGTGGTAGATATAATTAATTAATACTAGTAACAATTGAATTGAATTGAATTGTTAAATGAAATAAGATTGTTATTCAAGTAAGATGTTGTTCTTGTTCTCTTATTAATGACTAGCCTTTAAAGTGTATTCCAACTCTATTTAGAATCCACCTTTCTTTTTCTAATACACTCTAAATGTGTCAGCTAATATTGATCTTCAATTTACTGGAGACAATTGAACAAGTCGACTATTCTCTTTACAAGCTCTCATTTACATACTAAGCATGTTACTTCATTAATGTGACACTTTTGATTATTACTCTACAATCTTTGTATAAAACCTACCTGTATTTGTGTTTCCACGCTATATTATTTGACAATGTAATCTTACATTATTTGCCAAAACATCTCATTTCGACACATTTTTTTCATAACCTTATGGCCTTAAACAAACCACATGTCAAACTTGCAGTCACTTGGTAACACAATAAAAAAATCGAAACTTTTGCTACAAACAGTAGCATGCATTTGTTGTCATATTCAATTACGACAAATTTCTAAAGCAAATTTACGCTTTAATGACATTTAAATGTTATGGGAATTATCAGTTAATAGAGTACCAGGGATGTTGTATATTAATAGAATATCATTTTTAGATAGAGATGTGTGCGGATTATGTTAAATAACCATCAGTATGGAGAAATTAAAATAAAAACTACAATCAGTTGTTCCACGACAATATCAATTAAAAAAAGACAAAAAGTAATCTAACAGTTATCCAAAATTAATCTTTAGGAATAATATATGCCAATCAAAAAGTATATAATTATCCCAGCTACAAAAACTCACAATTAATAATATTTATTATCTACTTTAGATCAAAGTCCATGCAAGGAGACCCAATTGATTCCTATTTTTGAACTTGATTTTGTGTTGGTCAAGTACTATTACTAGTATTATGTTGCATTGACTTTAAACCAATGTTGTTATTATCCTCACAGTCATGAGCAGCTTTGGATTTGCCAAATACCAGACAGGCAAATTTAAATGGTTGCCTTTTAAAGAATCCTGTCGATAAGTCATGTATGGAAGCAAAAGTAATACCCCAGCACTCACACATTATAACCTGCATGCAGTAAAGTACAGCACAAGTAACGCCAATACACCAACTTGCATAGTGATGATAAGGTTTAAGGTGAGAACCATAACCAAAATTATTCAAATTGTTGTTGTAACCGGTGAAGAGTTGGAAAATAGAACTCCCAATATAAAAAAGGAAAAATAAGGTACCCCCACCTAGAACGAATTGTCTATAAGCTCTCACGTCCTCTGTATCCACGGTACCTTTCATACCAAACCAGCCAAGGCAATTACTAAAAATATTATAAATGAAACTGAACACTGTAACGGCTATTATCAACCCATTATAATGACCACCTGCCTTTATACTCGTAGCAAAACATGCTAGATCTCCTACCAACTGGAGAACTTTTAAAAACAAAGCAACACAAATTCTAGCGTCGCTCATCGTAATAATCTGACATATAATATATAAAAGAATTTGTTTTGTGGGAAAATAATTGCATTATTTCTGTTCTTTTAAATAATCATTTTACAAAGTTCGTAAATGTTTGGAGTTATCAGAGTGATCTTATATCACGACTGAACTCATGTGACATACCCATCAACCCCAAACGTGTCTGAAAATGATAGATACCCCTAGTATATTTGTTGCTTTTATTCAAACTAAGGAATAGTACAATAGAAATCTCTAGGGAATGTGGTAAACAGGCCATTCAAACAATAAGGGATAATAAAAAATAGAAAATCAAATTATGTAATATATGAACTATTATGTAATCAAAATGCTATCTTTGTTTGTGTAGCCAACTCGTTTTGTGGTATACAAATTGTAAGTATTTAGAGTGATCTCTAATTTTCTATATTTAGGATGTCATGATAATATAAATACTATACTCTCCACAACTTAAATCATACAGAATGACTTGAATAGAAAAGAGACTCGCAAGGTTTGTTAACAAAAAGATACTAATATAGACAGTCTCCAATTCTTTTTACAACTTCTACGAACTTCTTCATTGAAGTATCAATATCTCCTATTGGCACTTAACATTACCAGGAAATCTAGATTACTTTCATTTTAAATGAATAACAAAAAAAAACTATACTTCTATTATCAAAGGAATATAATGTGTGTAATAACTTGAAATCTGGAGAACACCCAATCTTCATGTCCATAAATCTCAAATAGGGCTTTTCTCTTCTGCCTCTAAAGTGTCATTGGAGGACAATACGGCAGTATCTAATGTTGTCCCTTTGTTCAGAATTTTTTGTGGATCACTTTTTTCGAGGTCTTTCAGGTTTCGATAATTATTACTTTTATCTTTGTTGTAAACAACACAGCCAAATTTAAACACGTAGACCTCAAACAAGGACTTGAACCCTTTGCCATTGCGGCAAATAGGAAAATAAGTATATTTAAAAAACGCAAAGCAAGTGAAACCAAACCAAAACAGACAAACAAGTCCAAATATCCCACCAGCCATCGCAACAGTGCTATAAGGAACATCCCTGTACTTATCATACTGCAGTGTAAAGTTGACGGTCCAACTCGTGACATAATCAGCTTTAGTTTTAACCACCAAAATTATACAGGAAATAAGGTATAGGATCGGGAAAGCTAACTCTGCAACAAAAATCAAAACAGCAAACGTTTTTTGCTCCATTTGCGGCACAATGAACAATGTATAGATGTTATAAATCATATTAGCCGAGCTGACTCCCAAAGCAAATGCTTTTGCTGGTCTAAAATGTGCTGCACAAAGGGCAAGGCAAATGATGTTGAAAATGAATTGAAGTATTCTGAAAAAACCGGTGAATCCCATCAGAATTATAGTTTTGAATGAGTAATATATTTGATACTTGTAAATTGATTAATGAATATAGAAAAAAAACAAAAAAAAGTTGGTGTATTTTTTGAATAAAACACATCCTAGCCAAATTATATAGAATTCACAAATTTAAAGCAGAATCAACAGATTATTGTTGATTCAACATTTTAGTTTTCATTATTAAGATACATTTAAACAATAATCTTGATTAATTTTTGTGGATTGTTCAAGGATCAAACTAGCACACATATAGTAATATTGTGCGTCAATTGTATATCAACTGATGACGGAAATACCTTTCCAATTAGTCAGAACCGGATTTAACGACACTATTAAGGAATGTAGAAGATAAGAACGATAATCGATTATTGTGATTCACAAAGTCTAGTTCAAGAGATATCGGTTACGTAATGCAATTTGATTATTTGGAGCCACGTGACCAACTCAATTAATTGAATTTTGATGAATTAGATAAAAGTTATGGCCAGTTCATACTAAAATTTTTACCCAATGATATTTCATAAGTAGCTTTACGATAAATCTTGCATTGATCATTTAGTTTTGAATTCTTAACAGCATCATTCAAAAAATTTAAATTATTGTTTTTGAGACGGCAAAGACAGTTGTTGATTTCTTCTTACTACGTTACACAAAATCGACAGATTGTTAATTCTCCACAAGACAAAATTCTTACGTAATTGTCTTAGCCGCGTCATGCAAAACTTCATCCCCAAAATGTAGTGAGTCCCCTACCAAATAAAATACACGAGGTATAGATTGAAAGAATACCATATAGTTGATTATCCACTTATATCCAATATTTTTGTAATTTTGCTTGATGTTTAAACAAATCAGACTTGTGACTGTTTAAGAGTCAGGTAAGATTATAATTGTACGAACATATTCTTGATTCAGATGTCCGGTCATACGTTGAACGAACTTCGAAATATTCGTTTTTTTTTCTTTCAGGGTCACAGCATTCATAACATGGCTAAGATAACACTGTAAGGTTGTGATAAATTATTTTTAATCTCTTCTACAAGCTTTATTTATTCAGAATTGGAGTTAAGCATCTAAGCATCTTACTTAGCTATTCAAATAATACTCCTAGTAGATTACGAGATTACATTCAATACTGGTTTTATTGGTGCTATTTTTTCAATAGGAGAGCTCAAAGTAGTATTTAATTGATATCTTCCCCTTGAAAATCAGTTTGCTGTCTTTTTTGTGTCCCAGAGCTTCATCTTTTATTCAGTCTTCTAATAAGAGATTTGTTCTTTCCTCAAATACTTATTTCAATCCAAACAATGTCGCCACAAGCTGTTACTGCTTCCATTATCAGGGGTTCTCAAGTAGTTGTAACTACTATTATCTTTGCTGTTTCTATTAAGGCTTTGGCTGTGCTTGGAATTTATTATGATAAATCAAGACCTACATTTTATATCACAGTTGTTGCTGCACTTGATATCATCTATTTTTGCTACACTCTATTGTTGACACCATTAGTCTTCAAAAAATTTTCTCCCTCTATTATACCTACTGCAAGTGAGTTCATTCTATACACACTTAATCTTGCTGCTATGTGTATTCTGACTATAAACTCCCCAACAGTGTATTGTGATGAATTCTATTACTCAGATACTATTGACTTGTGTCATATTCACCAATGCTTACATGGATTTTCTGTTACCAATTGGGTCTTATTCACCATTAGTTTTATGATGATCTTGTATTGTACTTTTATCCCAGAAATTAAAAGACACGGAGTCAAACATACATTATCTCCGTCACAGTTTTATATTAGCTGTATAATTATTGACGACAATCCAAAATCTATAGAAGTAATTGCAAGTGAAAGTGCAAGTTTAGATGAAGCTAATATTCACGACGAATCAGAAATTGGTATGGCTCCAACAGTATATGCTACAAATAATACTAGTAGTTTAGATGCTAACAATGCAATTGCTGATTCTAATTTAGAGTCTTCCGAAGACGAAAAATCAATTCAAAAAATTCCAATTGAAGCTGTATATGAGAAAACAGATATTAGTAAACCATATGCTTCTAAAAAAAAATAAGCTTTCAGCTATAAATTGGGTCCATTCTTATCAACATGGTAGTGTTTATTGTGTACTAATCAGGCTTGGTAGTTTGTAGTATATATTATCCAAATAAATCAACTTTTTGTACAATGTTTTATTTATCTTTTTCATATGTAGGTTGTTAGTAATATTGTTATTGATCCGATGAGAGGTACAAAGTAGAAGAAGCACTGTTAGGCACAAAAACATTGATAGTTTCATCAAAATTTTTCATAATTGTATTGCTAAATAAAAATCAATCGTACATAATAAGCAAAATAAGTTTAACATAAAAGTTATAGATCTTTGTCACTCCATACTTTGTAGTGTGAGTTTCATCCAATAACCCTTCATTGCCTTGGAGGATAAGCATTTTGTTTGCGGGAAACATTGTTACTTGCCATGTACTCCTCTTCACTGTAAGAAGACTCTTCAAAGTCTTTGGAACTATACTCAGCCAGCTCGGTATCAAAAACTATACAGCCAAATCTGAATGATTGTTTTTCGAAAAATCTTCTGAATCCATGATGTCTGACAATTGGTATGACTCCCCAACAAACAAACAAAATGTAGGATACTAGAAATGTAGCTGCACAGAAGAATCCAACAAAAGATGCAATAATTGTATATAAATCACTACTGTAGTAGTTCCAATAAGTCGTAATAGGACGAATGATTGTTTGGATACCTGAGAAAATAGGATATACCACAATAAAGAAAATTTCAATAGCAAATAAAATTCCATTATAAGCTTTGTGATTCATTAATGGCACCACAACCAATATGTAAATATTATAAATAAAATTTAATGAAGTGACTGTCAAAGTTAGATAATTATATTCTCGTGAACGCAAAAGACTGATCACAAAACATGCAATGTTAGCAACTAGCTGTACAACTCTGACAAAAACAGCAACAACGACTTTAAGTGTGTTCATAGTAGGAGGATAATTGGATAAATGGAATTAATACTTTGATTGTTTTCTGATAATTTGTAGCAGATGAATAGCCAGTTATTTAGATTTGTTTAAATACTAATTTGATAGATTTCGTAAATGATGGGAAAGGCTGGACTGACAGTAGGTGTTTTTGGTTACTCCAGAGTTCATAGCCACATTTGCAAGCAAATCAAGGGATGTGCCAAGAATTAGGATGACAACAACCATGTATTGTGTTGCAACCAAAAATTCTTGGATTATTGTCAATCATTGGTTGTACTGCTTATATTTTGCAAAGTTTGCATCAAAATTATTTAAAACCAAAGCAATTGAAAGTATCACGATGCTTAGAAAAAATGGAGACGCAATAATGGGAAGATGTTGGTTCAGCCTTGTTAATGCGCTGTGCGTAATTGACACTGCCTATAATTATATAGTATTAGTAGTTTTATTTCATAATTGAAAAGTCTTTAGAAACGTTTAGTACGTCATTGTACACCTTTTTAGTATTTAAAGATAAAACATTTGACATGTTTTAATAGATTAGCGTTCCACGTTGCTTTATTTTTTGAGAATATGACGCAAGGCTGCATTCTTTCATAGAAT
>OBUW01000544.1_pt1 | contig 18409 bp, 12 predicted proteins | sample 1475761 | NCBI WGS metagenome assembly OBUW01 (sample SAMEA2579908, study PRJEB22360) | human gut metagenome | biome: human gut; feature: human-associated habitat; material: faeces | place: Denmark | collected 2008/2010
GTGAGTGAGTTAGTGAGACACTTGCAAAAATACAGGGAAAAAAAATTTTCAGAAAAATTTATAATATGCAGGTCATCAGTTGTAACTAGTGTGTTTACCTCTCTAAACAGTGAGGAAGGAGGAGGAAAAAAAAAATATCAATCGATTTTTCACAATACTTCCTTTTTACGGTTTCTTTTTATCAACAGACAATTCAACCATGACTAGAACCTCCGTCTTAGCTGATGCTTTAAACGCCATCAACAATGCTGAAAAAACTGGTAAAAGACAAGTCTTAATCAGACCATCCTCCAAAGTCATCATAAAATTCTTGACTGTCATGCAAAAACACGGTTACATTGGTGAATTTGAATACATTGATGATCACAGATCCGGTAAAATTGTTGTTCAATTAAATGGTAGATTAAACAAATGTGGTGTCATTCAACCAAGATTCAACGTCAAAATCAACGACATTGAAAGATGGACTGACAACTTGTTGCCAGCTAGACAATTCGGTTACGTTATCTTAACCACTTCTGCTGGTATCATGGACCACGAAGAAGCTAGAAGAAAGCACGTTTCTGGTAAAATCTTAGGTTTCGTTTACTAGATTACATGTATAAAAAAGTATTGTAGCATTTTTAATATATCATTTTGATAACTAATAATCACGTATGAAAGTGTGGGTATGTTAACTGTAAATGTTCGTATATTAAACCAACTGAATATTGACAGTTCTGAAAAATAACGAAGTTTAGGGTTATAACCCTAACTCCCCTTTTTTACACGTGCGCGCACTATATTGTGCAAACTTGAAATTTGACATTTTTTTTCTTACACCAACCACCACCAAAAAGTCTGCGAAGAAAGTGTATTGTGCGTATTGGGAAAAAAAACTAATTGGAAAAAAAGTTGAAAACTCTTTACTTGATTTTGGGTTTAATATAATACACATATAAACAGTAATATCAAAGATGTCCACTGGTATGTTCTACCTGAACCAGTAATGTATTACACCTCATGTAAGTTGAATAGAAAGTGAAAGTGAATATGGAGAGAATCCGGAATGAAAAACTGAAAGAAATAGTCATTAAATGAAATATTGAAAGAATTGAACAAGATTGAATGTCATCAACAGATTATTCAAATGAAAAAGTGAAACCACAACAAAAGATAAAAAGAGATCAAGTCATCATATGTGAATTTTTGAGGAATGAAATCATCAAGAAACAACTACATGTATCAGAAATCTACTACCAGAAAAAATCCAATCTACTATGTACATTTGACTGTACCTATACTTCCATTATATTTCAACTTGAATATGAAAAATCCTTACTTGAGTGTAATACAAGAAGATAAAAATTTATAAGAATATTTGAATACTAACAATTATACTTTTTGTTTTTTTTAGACCGTTCCCAAGTTTTCGGTGTTGCTAGAATTTTTGCTTCATTCAACGATACTTTCGTCCACGTTACTGATTTATCAGGTAAAGAAACCATTGCCAGAGTTACTGGTGGTATGAAAGTCAAAGCTGACAGAGATGAATCATCTCCATACGCTGCTATGTTGGCTGCTCAAGATGTTGCTGCTAAATGTAAAGAAGTTGGTATTACTGCTGTTCACATTAAATTGAGAGCTACTGGTGGTACTAAAACCAAAACCCCAGGTCCAGGTGGTCAATCCGCTTTAAGAGCTTTAGCCAGATCTGGTTTAAGAATTGGTAGAATTGAAGATGTTACCCCAGTTCCATCTGATTCTACTAGAAGAAAGGGTGGTAGAAGAGGTAGAAGATTATGATTTCGTTTACCATTTACTTTTTATAGTTTTTGGTATTAGAGAGGGGGAGAGGACGAAATGAGAGAGAGAAATAAAACTATTATCTGTATTCTATTCATTTATAAAAATGCATTGCAATGGTTGTATAAAGTTAATATATACATAATGTAAAGAAACAAAACAAAAAAAATGATGTAAAAGTTGTCTAAATTCTGGCGTTACTTTTCCTTCGAAGGAGGATGGGATGAGATGGGACTAAAACTGGCGTAGAACACATCGATGGATGGGCTATTCTTGGCGTGACTAGGCGTGGCAAGCCACTGACAAAAAAAAAAAAATTAACAATTATCTTTTGCACATCTTTTTTCATTGAACACCATTAACCAACAAAATCCAGACTATTTTATAGTTTTCAAGAGTTTAACCAGGTGTTTATAAATGATTAGCAAATGTCTCGAGCATTTGTAGGTAATTTTACACGACATGTCAGAACACTCACAAAACATCAATTACCATTAAGAGCGATTAGACATCGTTCTTATCCATCTGCAGATGAAGCGGATATAGGTAAGATCAATGTTGCTCTAAATCTTTTATACCCAGGAATTGGTGATAAGAAATATGAATCAACAACACTTAAAGTATTACTGAGATTTCCCAAACAAGAGACATTGGAAACAAATCAAACCAACAATCAATCAGATACTACATTATCAGTACGTGAGACTAAAAAACTACGAACAGCATATGAGGAATACCAACGGGCATTATTTCAATTTGGGAAACCACCTGTTCCTGATAATTGGATAATAGAGCAGCAACAAAGGTTGTCAGATAATAAAGTCCCAGAAGTATATATACCTGATTCAACCAAATTTTTTGATGACTTTGATTTTTTATTCCCCATATATTCCAATAGTGAATTAGTAGATTTATCCATGATATTTGAAACTGGTGGTTCAGAAAAAACCGATATTGATCCAACATTTAACGATTTGATTGAATTGGATAAATTGAAACTGTTTATGAAATTCAACCCTATGTTGTTAGCTGGAGATGACCTGTCGTTAAACACAGTTTATCAAATGTTGTTCAACCAATCATATGAAGGTAACGAAATCAGTCAGTATTTGAACCAACTTAGAAATTTGGGGGTATCGTCATTGGCTTATCATCAATTGTTATATGAGTCACCGATTGAAAAGTTTGCTGGACGGGCAGTAATTAGAGCTTGTGGATTCCCTAGAATTATTAAACACAAAGATAGACAGAGGCTAGATGAATTAATGATGGATACTAATAGTTTAAATGTACTTTTCCAATATTTGGGAGTTGTGACGTTAAAAAATGGAGGTCTTTCAAAGAAAAGTATAACAAGTCTCCAAAACTATGCAAATAGAGAACAGATTAATGAAACTGGAACTAAAAATGACGAAATAAAATTCAATGTATGTGCTAGCGTACAAAAAGCTGCATTGGCTAAAAGAGCAAAACATACAAAAATAGCTGATCAAACTTTAAATTCAATAATACGATCATATTCACAATTAAACCAAAAGAAACCAATTAATATTGAAGATTTCAAGTTGAATGAAAGACAGAAAATCCTATTAGGCTATTATATACGTAATGACTATACAGTAGGTACCAAGTTTGCTGGAATAAATCCTGTTTTCGATAAGGATACCAAGATTAAAATAGTCAAATTATTCAACAATTCAGATATAAAATTGCCGATAATTGAAAACAAAACCAAACCTATAGAAAGCCCTTATCAATTAACAACCCCGGTGATTAATAACAATTTAATCAATAGAATATTATTACTGGATACAGTATGGAGCAAACTTGGACGATCTATTCAAGATAATCAATATGTTGGCGGTATGAAATATTCTCATTTTATCAATTTGGCAATTTTAAAACATTTATCCAAACAATTTCGATCTCAACAAGACATTTTGAGAGAAATTTTGACTAGTGATTCTTTTAAAATATATCTTCAAGATTATTTGGAAATCGATAATTTTAATAAATTTTTTGGATGTATGTCAGAAACTCAGAAATTACAATGGACGAATGATTTGATGTTGAAATTGATTAAAATGATTAAACAACTTGATCTTGTTTCATTAGAAAGTTTTTTCCAAGAATTCAAATTACAAACACTTAATTATTCATTTGCTAATACCAAAGTATCGACCACGAAACTTGATCAATATTTGCAAAATGTTTCCACCAAAGAAACCGATAGAGAATTTGCTCAGGAATTAGGATTGAAATTTCTTAAATATTCATGCGCTAAAGAACATATGGATCGAGAAATGGATCAATTTATTTTTTTAAATCAATTGATTTCAAAATCAGTAACTAAATCTCAATTAATAAAAATTGGGATAATCGTTCAAGGGAATAGTTTAGAAGAAAATGAGAGATTTAGTAAGATTTTGATAGATTCATTTGATATTACTGGAATCACTAAGAGAATATCTAAAAATATCCCGGATGAATTAACAAGAAAGTTTTTACGAAGACTTCCTCGAGCATCCTTAAATCCAAAACCGTTGAAAAATGTTTATGAATCTGACATTGATCCTAGTATGATCACACTACCAAAAATTAATTTTTATCATTCATCAAAAAGATTACATTTGATTAATTATTATATATTTTTAGGGTTTATGAAAACAATCTATAACAAGGATCATTTTGCAAAATTGAAATCATTAAATGAAAGGATTTCCAAAAATGCTGAAATAGGAGGTGCATATTTTGGTTATTTAATGTTATATAAATTGGGGACATGTAAATATATTGATATTTGTACTAGCAAAGTATTCAAAAGAGATGTTTGTTTGGTCACAGGACTTGAACAACCATTTGAAGGTCAATATGGTGAGGAATATCATTCATTAATGGAATATCGATGCCGTAATGAATATTTAGAACTTGTCACGTTTGCTCAAATGTTTAATCAATATGTTGGATTACTTTATTTTAATCATAAGGAGGAATTACACATGTATATAGAAAAAGTAGTGATACTGTTAAAGAAGATTGAATAGATACTGATTATTGATATAATAGTCTTGTGGCTAAAAGATTTACCGAAAACGGCCTTCAAGAAAAAACAGTTCATAGTTGATCTCTTATCTATTGAGGTGATATATTTTTATTGCTCGTGTGTGTTTCTAACGCAACCAATACATTTCAGAACATTCTGAATTTTGTAAACTCTCCAAGGATGAACCAAATAGTGCAACTAATTGAACGTGTTTCTTATTATGCATTGAGGAGAAGGGTTATAGCAATGATAATAACAAACCAATACAAATGCTTATCATTTAATAAACTTTGGAACTAGGGTTTTGTGACATGTTACCTATTTAGGTGCAAATTTCCAGAGAAACTTGATTTCACATTGTATGCAGCTCCCGATAAGAAGAAATGATCAATGTGTGTGATCAAACAAGTATTTTAACCTGCTCCTCTTTTTATTAAGTCTATTCTATACCTTATATTGCGTTCTCTTGTTTCATGTTAATTGTTATTTTTACTGAATTCGAATACATTTTCCTGATTTCTTCTCTTATAATCATAGATAACATTTTCTTTCCCCCCCTCACCATTTTCAACCAGATATAAATCCATTTACAAATCCCACTAGATGATTTGTAAGAAATGTAATTACACAACAAGATATTTATAAAACACAATGATTGAAGCCGGCTTCGTATTATTATTTCTTGGTGTATCTTTCCTATTATTATCTTATAAACAATTGAATGCAATTTTCTATAGAGTATTCAGGGCAAGTACCAAAAAAGAGCCAGTTATCAATGTTGAAAAGAAAGTAGCTTCTTCTGGTTCTAGTTCAGGTTCCGTGTATGGATCAAATGAACCATTACCGGATCCAACTCCATTAATGATCACCCCTGAAGAAGTTTCAAATTATGATGATAGACCATGGAGACCATTTAGATGGCCATATCATCAAACCATGGCTATTTTCAAATTAGATATCAATCACTGGTTGGATATGGATAAATATTACATGCATTACATCAAAGAAAAGGAAAGAATTAGACACAAGTATGGTAAACAAAACTTTGATATGTTACCGGAAGGTTATGATGGTTGTTTTGAATTAATGGAGACGGTGACAAATCATTTAATTGCCAGATATCCTTTATTATTTACAGTTTTAAAAGATGGCAATTATGAAAAAGGTAAAACTGGTGATGGTAAAATCATTCGTAATGAAATCACGAAAGAAATATTAGATATGACTTTACCATTGAAAGAATCACCATTAGTTTATGTTTCTAAATTGGCTAAAGAAGACTTTTACGTTGTGAAAAAAAACCCAACTGATGGATTACATTATCTTGTTGGTGCTGCTGTTCCCTTCCCTGGTGGATCTTTTGGTATTGATCAAAAAATTGGTCATCATATCGATACTATACATGCTGATGTACCATATTATAAAGAAAAATTGAAAAAATCTATGGAGAGATGGTTTGATAGAATGAAACCTAATGATCCAGTAGAAAGAGCAAGTTGGTATATTACTTGGGATGTCAAATTAAAGGTGAATAATATTTATCAACGTCCAGAATTTAAACCAAATTTAGAAGCAGAAATGAAATCAACTGATCCTAAAGAATTTAATGTTCGTGTTGAAAGACAAACTTTAAGAAGATTGCCTAAATCAAATGTTATTATTTTCACCAATCATCCAGTGTTTTATTCTATTGAAGAAATGAAGGATGAACCAATGATTCCTTCACTTTTGAAGAAAATCTTGTATGAAGGCCCTGAAGATATTTTGAAATATAAGAATTTCCCATTGATTAGAGATCATCTTGCTGAATATCTTGACAAACTAGTTACTAGACAATATGAACTTGGAATTATTAATGACGAAACCCCCTTGAAAACTCAACCTACCTATCCATTTGCTTATTGGAGTAAAACTAATTTTGATTACGTTAACGGTTGGAGTAATCCAAGTCCTTCTTATGACAAGAAAAATATGAAGACTGATACATTGAAAAATGTGAAACTAGCTGATAACGAATAGGCTTTAAATAAAAAAAGGGATTTCCTTATCATTATCTAAATAAATAAAAAATAAACTATTCATTTTCTCAAATTAAAAAGCCTTGTGTTATCTACTTGGCTTTCAATGTAAAGTATTTTCTTTTCTTGGTGTGTAGAGAAATTAAGCAGCTAATTGTTTCGGGAGCATGAATTGAATAGTGATATCCTTTCTTGTAGTTGTCTGTGTCAAACTCTCCAATTCAAGTGCAAAAAATCCGAGGGATAGTACATATCAAGTCCCATTGTTATGCCAGTAATTTAACAATTTTTTCAGTGTTTGTGATTACAACGCAGATTAAAGCGTCATCATCATTATTCAAGGTTCTATATTATATGCTTTTTGTTTTCATGAATTTTTCCACATTACATCATCGTCATAGCCAGTATATTAATACTTTTTCTTATTAAAATGTTCAATAAGAGCAAGTAATGCTAGTTGTAATAGTTGCACCAAGTTACATTAATATCAAGATTCATGCATTTTTTGTTTATTAGAAAGTTTACTTGAGAGAGGGGGGCTCTGTTCTTTCGTGCAAGAAAAAGAAGAAGATTTAAAACTATAATAATAATAGAAGGTAATAAATTATTTGATTGGTTGTAAAAAAATAAAATTAATGTTCAATTCTGTTTTCCCTTTTTCTATTCTTTTCTTTTTCATTATAAGGACTGATCAATTGTCAAGATTGTATATATATCAATCTATCTACGTTGTTGGGCGTTTATCAATTGGCTTATAATCATTAACTTCAATTGATAGTAATATCATTAGGTTGTATTTTGTCACACGATTTGGTACTAAAGTGTGACATTTTTGTGGCTTGAAGTTCAAACGCCAATTATAAGTTTTTGATTTGGTGTAAAGCTCGACATCGTCTCTGCGGTGCGTCGCCTCAATAAAAAGTACCGCTTCAGAATTTTTTTTGGCGCTCCCCCTCCGTCCACTCAACTCGAACTCGGTCCATTTCTTCTCATTTTCCTTACATTTTACACCACAATTTTCATTCCGTTTAATTTTCTAATACAACCTGTTTTACACATATACCCATAAACTTACAAATAAGAAAACTCAAGTATAATTTATAAATTTATTAACGATTCCAAAAATTAAAAGAAAGGCAATTGAAACTAAAACATAATTTAATTTTAGAAAATATTCAGGAACATAATATATAAACAATAACACTGAGACACACACTAAAACGAAAAAAAATCCAACAACTGCGAAAGAGAGAGAGAGAAAAAAAAAGGATTCAATCTTCATTTAAACAAATTTTGAGAAATTTTGATTTGAAACAACTGTCTATATTGTTTACTTGTTTGTTCTGTTTTTTTTACGTGTTTCCTGTCTGGTAGCTGTACCATTTCTTCTTTTCCCTTCTCCTTCCTTAAATTAAGTTGAAACATTAGTAAAATAGGAAGATCTAGATTATTCATTAACGTGAGAGAAAGAGAAAAATGTCGGATCTAAATAATAATGAAGATAGATTTTCATTTGAAGAATCACCCATTAGAACTTATCCTAGTTCTCCAACACCACATCCTACCGAAGATATTAACCGAATATTATCGAGTGAATTTCAAAAGAGAAATACAATCACTGGCAACTTTGACACAGATCCAAATTCTCCTCAAGCTGATACTCAATCAAATCATACTTCCCCAATTTCTCAACAATTAATTAACCATATGGATATGGATAGAGAAAGTATATATTCATTTGATTCAGTGAGTACCAGTGGAAGATTATTAGATAGATTAGGTCTAGAAGATGACGATGACGATGACAATGAAGATAACGTTGATCATTATGAAACCGATAGTGATACTTATACTTTGACCGATAAACGAGAAAGTATGGCATCTATACAGACTACAGGGAGATTATTGGATAGACTAGAATTAGATACTCGTCATAAATCAATACAGCAACCACCACCACCACCAAAACAAACAAATAAGATTTTACCTATTCAACCAGTGAATAATTTAGCTGATATACGTGGATTGAAAAACAAACAAAATACCCAAAATAGCCTATTACGAAGAGAACAATTACAACCACAACCACAATCACAACCACAACTACGATCAGTAGTTGCACAGAGACAACCACCGGGACAACAACAACAACAGCAACAACATCATCTTCAACGGATAAATGAAACGCCTAATCTTATGCAATCAGTGCAAAGACCAATACAAAAGTCACAAAGTGGTCCTATTCAAAATCCACAACAAGCACCAGCTCATTTAAAACATGTCCCAATGAATCTTGTATTTAGAAACACTAATAATTCCACTGAAACTATTAAATCAGATATGGCATCATTAAAGAAATTCGAGACTCGTAAATCTGTTGTTCCGGAAATAAGATCTATTGATTCAAATGATGAAGTACCACCACCACCACCACTTCCTTCAATAACTCCTACAAGTGCAATATCGAAAAATTCATTTACACCATCACCAGCGCGTTCTACTGAATCACTTGGAAGATCATCTTTAGATCAATCACCTATTTTGTCACCAATTCTACAACCATCACCCACAGGTAATAGTTTAGAATCTAATGGAGGACATCAGGGGTTCGTTGAATTAAATGATGAAAATAGTGTCATAGGATTAAGCTCGATGAAACCAATACAAAAATCAAATTCAATGAAACCAATGAATAATAGACCTTCTATGGTAATGAGAACCCCATCAGCACCTTCATTAAGAAACACTATGAGTATAGAAACCAATGACACTTTTGATAATTCGCAAACTGATTTTAAACTTAGATCTCGATCTGATACCACCAATACCACCTTTAATAATAATCTGAATGATTCTATTGATTCTGGTTCAACCATTTTCAGTGCTCGTAGTCAGAACACTGTATTAAATAAAGATAATAGTAGCAGTACCAATGGTGGTGGCCCTAATGCAGAATCACGGACTAATTATGCTATGGAATTACGAGGATTAGGTAATCATCGAGAAGCATCATATCAATTACAGATTGCTGCTAATGAACCGTATAATTACCCACGAGCCATGTTTTTATATGCTATGGCACTTAAATTTGGTCAAGGGGTCAAACAAAATTATCGTCATTCAATAAAATGGTTAACCAAATGTATATTATTGAGTTCACTGCATATTACCCTGGCTAATATTTCAGTAGTTCTTGAAAAATTAAATGCCTTGACAATAGAAGATTTAATTAAATTAATTATGAAGAATTTGACCAATACGGTGGATAAAGATCCTCATAAAAATGGACAAGATCCATTAATATTATATCCTATTTTCAAAGCTTTAACGAAAAATCAAATTGCTAAAGTGATTAATATATCGAAAATTAAAGGGGATGTAGTAGCTGCAAGTTATCATGAATTGGGTAATTATTTAATTAATGGATGGGGGGTTACTAATAAAGATGAAACCAATGGGATTAATTGTCTTTCAAAAGCTGGATCAATGGGATATATTGATTCAATGGTTCAATTGGGAGAAATTTGGTGTAATAAAACGAAAAATCGGAAAAAAGATTTAACTAAAGCTGCTGGTTGGTTAAGATTAAGTGAAATATTTGGAGTTAAATCAATTGGTAATAGTTGGATTTATAAAGAAAAGTATATGAATTGAATAAATCGTGCTTTATTTAGTATATATATATATATGACTATATAAACAAAAGAATATTTTTCAAATAATGGTTTATACCAAGAAGTTAGACATGTGTAAACTCTAATCTATTGTTGACCACTTTGTAAAGTATAAATAATCTTCTTTGATCCATTATATTTATGAAAATTATTATAAATATCCATAAATTCATTAATTATATTAAATAAAAATCCGGTTAATTCATTTAAATTACTATAATTCCCTAAAGGTAAATAATAAATTTGATTATTAGGTATTAAATTTTCATCAAATTTCAATAAATTATATCGTTGTTGAACAATTTGTAAATTTAAACATTTTTTCCCCCAACTTTTAGGAAATTTAATGGGGATTATATCATTTAAATAACTTGGATTTGAATTCATGAAAAATTCAATAATTTTTAAATTATTAATAATTGATAATTGTTGTAATTCAATAATTTTTAAATTTAATTCATGATTTCGTTTATCAATATACAGTTGTATAACTGATGTTAAAATTGAATTTATTCTTTTCATAATTAATGCTCTAGTTTGAAACATTATACAATTTATAATCGTACAAAAATCACCAAACATTCGATTAGGTGGTAATAATGATTGTTTATGTTGTAATTTTAAATGATTATCGATTTTGGTGATGAAATTTTCAATATCTTGATCTAATAATTTCCATGATCTTTCACTTGGTAATACTCCAGAAATGATTTTACTTCGTTCATCAAAATCATTAGATACCATACGTAATAAAAATGAATCAATTTGAATAATCATTGATAAGATTAAATCATCAATTATATGAGGATTTCTTGTGGTATTGATGGTAATATGAGGAGTGATATTAAGATTATTAAAACATTCATCGGATTTTTGTTGGGTTATTTTGGATAATTGAAACCAATGGGATTTTTTATTTTGTAAATCAAATTTAATATCTTCACGTTGTGAATTGGTTAAATTTGTAAATGATTTTTCAAAATTTGTTGGTGTAATAATAAATTTATTTATATCAATTCTTTTAAATGAATATGATTGGGATTGGGGATGTGATTGGGGCTCTTTTTTTGAAGATTGAGTAGATTGTTTTCTCATTATATCTTCAGTTAATTTATGTAATTCACGTCTCCTCATTTCATCAGAAATTGTACTCCGCCTTGGTGATTCATTATTATTGGATCTAGAATCAGATTTGGTATCAGATTTAGGATTGGAACTAGGCTGTTCTTGATTTTTCAAATTCAACTTTTGTTCTAAGTGTTTTAATGTTTCATTTTTTTGAGCTAATATTGCCTTTAATTCCTTCAACATTTTTTCTTTTTCAAGAATTTGTTGTTCTTGCAATTGATTATTTTTGGAAAGGGATTCACTTTCTTCTTTTAATTGCCTTATCATTTGTTTAGTTTTATCTCTCTTTTTCTGAAAATCTATTTGACTTTTATTTGGTTTACTAATCAATTTCTTTATTTCATCGTCCCCGTCGTCGTCGTCGTCTTCATCGTCTAACACTCCTTCATCATCATCATCATCTTCTTCTTCTTCTTCTCCTTCGTTTCCTTCCTCTTCATCACCATCATTACTACCTTCATCATTAATATAATCTTTTGATGAACTGATTTTAAATCCAGTTAATTGCAGAGGACTAGTTATTTTATTGAAATATTTCTTATATTTCATTTTATTATTAACTGTCATTCGTAGTATGAACTTTGGTTTATTTGGATCATTAGATTTATCAATCCATTTAAATGTCCCCACTTTGGTTTGAATATTGAAAAATGATGGTGCTGAACCATTTGTTGATGTTGATGTTGATTTTGAACTATTATTAATGGGAGCACTATGTCCATTGTTGGTAGGAGTTGTTGAAAGTGATGGCAGGGCATTCACTTTTTTCATAGAACTATAATCATGATCGAGATTTCGAAACATTAAAGGTAAAGTTGGAGAAAGCATTGATAAAGGCATTTCATCAACTTTCCTATCCTCTTTTTGTTTAGGTTTGGTTGAACTTTTGTCATCATTGGAAAATCGGCGATGTTTGAGTCGCCGTATTGGTACATCATCGTCATCATCATCATCAGAACTATTCTTATCACTATTAACATCATTGATCATTCTTTTACTTTGCATTGGATATGTTGGTGTTGGTGCCGATAACTTTTTAGTGTTGTCGTTATCATTATCATCAGGTATAATCTCATTAGTTCCAATAATTGGTATATCATCATTATCAAGTTCTACTGAGATATCACCAAATGAATCAGGCAAAGTAGGTGATAATAATGGAGGTAACTTTCCTATACTATTATATTGCGAAATTATATTATCTAAATTCCATGTTGTGGTGTTGCCGTTATTAGAAGTTTGATTTGGATTATGTCGTTTTGAGTGGGCATGAAGTTGCTGTTGCTGTTGATGTGAAGTGGTTAATGCAGGTGATTCTAAAGTTTTAGTCGTGGTGGAGTTTAAATTAGGAGTATTTGGTTTAGAATTATTTATATAGGGACTTGAAGATTGTAATCTTCTTGTAGTAGTAGTAGTAGTATTATTATGAGAATTAGAATTACCATTAGTATTTGAATTGAGTCTTTTATGTCGTGGTCCCGTAGGTGGGGGTGTATTATTATTATTATTATTACTAGTGAATATAGATGATTTCATGTCAAAACAATAATGAACGGAGTAATTAAAAAATTGGCACACCAAAAATGAATGTCAATTGAAATAAGAAAAAGATGAATGTCGAATTAGGTTTAATTTAATGTGCTAATAATAATAATAAGAATGTGGTAGTGAATATAATGAGTACTAGTAATAAGTAATAAAAAGGATATTGAAATGTAAAAGGAATTTAAAATTAAGAAAAAATGAGTATAAATTAAAGAAGGATTGTAATCTCTGGTTATGTGTCTATGTCTGTGTGAATGTGTGTGTACTTAATTAATTAACAATAAGAAAAAAAGAGAAGGGAAAAACAAAAAAGAGAAAGAGCGAACTTTAATTAATCAAACAACAATAAATACTTTTGAAGGCACGAATCAAATTATTGAATCCTTCGCTCCCCCGTCCCCACCCCACACCGACAGATGCCGAAACAAAAACATGTATACACACACACACACAGAGCATTGATAGATTTCATTCAATCATAACATTATAACAGTTAATAGAACCTCCTAAAGAAGGAATCATTTAATAAAATAAACAAGGTTATCGTTTAACTAAATTTGGGGGTTCTTTGCTAATGTTTCAATTGTAAATCTACTTTACAATCCCCAATTGATGCAAAAAAAACATCCGTTGTATCTGATCTATTCTTTTCCTTGGTCTGAGTACTTACTAACATTTATGATAAGATGCATTCAAAACCAACAAGGTACATCTATAAACCGTGTTTTTATAGACACTCATTAATTTTGAATACTACAACAACCATAACCGCGTATCAAACTGCTTTCTAAAAAATTGTACACGATTTTCTGCAAATTTGCATAAAATTAAACACAGCTTTAAATCTAGCTACAAATATCAACTAGTATCTACACCACATATAAACATTCTTAGAGATCAATTATATTCCAAAATACTTCAATATTTAACAGTATAGTAACCATTACTAGTAGGGGTGTGTAAAATATAACAAGAAGAAAGAAGTTTCTCTTTTTCTTTTTCTTGTCTTCACCAAAAAAAAAAAGAAAATTTTTTGAAACCAATCCACACACACAACACAACACACACACACACCAACAAAAGAGAGACACACAAGGAATTTGAGCTGTAAATTTTTTTTTTTTGTTTTCCAACATCATCATAATCTTATATATACTTATATTAATATAATAGTTACTTTTACAAGTTTTTCCTTTTTGATTGAATTGTGAATTATTTTTAAAACTAAAACAAATATCATATTAAACAACAGATATGACTGGACGTGGAAATCTGGGAAATTCATCAAGAGGAAGAGGTGGTTCAAGAGGTAGAGGCGCCAGCAAAGGTGGTTCAAGGGGAGGAAGAGGTGGGGCAAAGAATGGTTCAAGTTCTGGTGGGAGACCAAATGGGGATACATCTAACGGCAATAGTAAAGGTAAAGGTAAGGGTAAGGGGAAAGTTAGTAAAGGTAAAAAACCAAAAGAAAAAGGTCCTAATGCAAATCTTATTCCTCTTGGTACACCAAGAACAAGAAAACCAAATGATGACGAAGGGCAGAATGGACCTAACCAAAACCAATTAAATGACCTAGAAGGACGTATTTATGATGCTAATGAAGAAGCATATGTGCCCCCTAGATTGAGGCAAAATCCACCAAATACAGCATACAGTAGTGGAAACAACTTTGGAACACTACCAATGACCAACAATAATAATTTAAACCAAGACATGGTTGGTAACAACCAAAACAACACTGTTAATAACAACAGTGAATCTACTAACAATTTTCAAGCAGGAATGGCCCCAGCTGCTGCTGCTGCTGCTGCCGCTTCCCCTAGTGCTATGGGAGCACCAGTGACAGCAGCACCAGTGGCAGAACCAGGACCAACGCAGGTTGATGCACCAATTATTATGAATCCTGACCCTAATTGGCCAGCACCATTGACTAAATTTTATATTGATTCAATGGCTAGAATTGGTAATTTGAAAAAAGCCAAACAACTTACTGGAAAACAACAGTTGGCCAATATAATTGATATGGCAGTGAGACGAAATGTAGTCGATAGTAATGATTGGGCAAATCAACGAGTCCCCATTTGTAGTGGAGGAGGGAAGTTGGAATTGGAAATTTTCCGTATTAAAAAGAAACCAAAGAAATCAAATTCTACTGAAGATGATACTAATAAAAAATCAAAAGAAAAACCACTGAATACCAATAATAATTCTTTTTATATTGACGTGAATGGAGATGCCCCTTATGATCCTACCAAAAAGCCTACCACAAGTAAAATACTCAACAACAGCAGCAGCAGTAGTAACAACAACAACAACAATAAGAAAACTAAGGGCGATAATAAAAAATTCAAGGAAACAGGGAATAATTTTCAAAAGAATGAAAATAAGAAACGTCAATTACAGGAAGAATATGATTCTGAAGCACGTAAGAGAGCTCGATCCGAAAGGTTTGCTCAAATTAGTGAATTTAAACCAATATCTACCTATTATGAAGATCAACGACGCAAGGATTCTGGTGCAGTAGTGGGGACAAGTGAACAATTGGAAAAGAGTTACTTTCGTTTGACTTCTGCACCGAATCCAGCTCAAGTTCGATCACTCAAAGTTTTACATGACAGTTTGAAATATGTTGTTCGCAAATATGAAGAGAGTCACAACTATTCATATATTATTGATCAATTAAAATCAATTAGACAAGATTTAACGGTGCAACATATAAAAGATGAATTCACTGTTCATGTTTATGAGAAAAATGCTCGTATATCAATAGAAAATAATGATTTAGGTGAATTCAATCAATGTCAAGCACAATTAAAATCGTTATATCATCGTCTTCGAATAAACAAAGAAAAGTATAAACATAGATTTATACTATATGAGGTTGAAATGATGACCTATTCATTCATATATATGATTGTGACAAAGAATCAAAGTGAAATTAATAAATTCAGATTACAATATTTGAAATACAAACATTTTAAAAAGCATGAATTTGAAAAACCATATTTCAAATTAATGAGTGCATTATTTAAATCTTATTTATGTACTTTACAAGGAGATTTTGAAGTGTTTTTTAAAGAACTTGAACAATTTGCCCACATTAAAGAAACTAAAATATCATTTAAATTTATAAATGATCATTTATTAGGTAAAGTTAGATTGGAATCACTTTATCAAATTGCCTATAGTTATCGTCGTTTCCTTGTGGTTACAGCGTCAGAAAAATTAAGATTTCCTGATCCTCAATCATGTCTTATTTATTTGGGAGAGCTCGGATTAGAAAAATGTTTGATGAAAGGAAATCATGAATTTGATATTCCGAAGACACAAGTAGCATTGAAAGAATTGATAGCCAAAAACCACAGGGTAGACATCAAGGGCCAAATATAAAGAGACTTGTCAGGTAAGTGAAAGTTTTTTTTAGGGTTTTTCTATTCTTTTTGACCACCATTTTATTCCACTTATATTTCAGGTATGTATATAAAATAATGTGACTTATATTTTTTTAAGATCATAAATATATACTACATAACTTATAGTTTGATAATAAATAAATTGAACCAATCCAACGAAAACATGATGGTTAAAATAGCATTACCTTTTTCTTGTGTCTCAAATTCATAAACTATACTTATCAACTTTCAACCCCTTCCCCCCCTCCTTTATCAATCAAAGGAAGGACCAATAGCCATAATTGCAAAATTATTTTTATTTGCTTCATCAGCATTATCAATATAAAATTGAATTTTTTCAATCAATAAAGGATCATTAATAATATTATTATTATTATTATTATTGTCCTTGTTATTCGACTCACCTAAATCAATAGGACCAGTTCTTCTACCATCCAATTCATATAAATGACCATTTTTCGTACTTTTAATAAATGAAATAAAATGTAAATCAACTGATTCATTAATATCAGGAGCTTTAGTATCACCTTTTTCACCAAAATTTTCATCTAATTTAATATCATTTTCTAAATTTTCAATAATTTTTGCTCGATCATCAATAGAAAATTCCTTAACTTTGGTCAAATTATTTCTTAATTGTGATAATTTAGAATTTGAAATGATCAAATCTTGAGGTAGATTAGTTAAAATATGTAATAAAGCATATAATCCACATCCATTACCAATTGTTTGTTTAAACCATTCAATATCATTATTATTATCATATTTTATCAAATTTGTAGAATTGAAGTTGTTGTTGTTGTTGTTGTTGTTATCTTGTTGTTGACGATATTTTTCATAATTGGGACTTAATGGGAATAATAATATAATGGCATATATCGGTGTTGGTAACATTGCTAATAAATCAGGATCAGTTAAAGAATAAACATCATGAAATTGTAATATTGGTGATAATCCTAATTGATAAGCTAATTCGGTGAATAAAGATGGATTTGATTCTAATGGAATCACTCTTTTAGAATCACCTTTAGTCATAATTAATAGGAGTTTACTTTTAAATTGTAAAGATCAATACACTGGTTGAAATGAAGTGAACGAATCCTTAATTTGTTACTTCTATTTTTTTCGCCACACATTTGGGTTTGACCCAAAAGGGCCAGGGGAAAAATCAATTATTTGCAATCTACACGACACTCGAGAATGATGCTTTTCCCACTAGAAAAAAAAATCATCACTTCAGTAGAATCTAACAACCACAACCAGAACCACAACCACAGACAAAAACACTAATGCCAATATAATGTTATTATGTTGTTATATATTGCTACTGCTAGCTTTTACAATATTAGGAGTAAGCTTAATTAGTTATTATACCAACAAGAGACAAAGACAACTGCATCATCAGATTTTAACATCAGAAAAAGACTCCACATTATCTCAAACATCCTACGATGAGGAAGATGACAATTCATTGAAAACCACTGATACTCATTATGGAGGAGGAGGTGGTGGTAATTTTAAATACAAGTTTCCAGGTGCTGGTAAAATTGAATTTGGAGGTGGGGCTGGATTTGACTATAAGCACGGCAAGAAAGAGGACTCAGATGATGATGAGGAAGAATAATCAGGGGTTTTCTTCCCCCGAGACTGTGTAAAGAGTCAATTAAAGAAGTCATTGATCTAAAAATAAACTATACCCATTATTCTGAGATAGAGAAAGAAGCCCACTCCGTGTATTTGCGTGTATTTGCCATAAATTGAACGAGAAAAACGTGATTCAATTTGAAGATAGAATGTAGCCAGAAA
>OBUW01000546.1_pt1 | contig 18317 bp, 9 predicted proteins | sample 1475761 | NCBI WGS metagenome assembly OBUW01 (sample SAMEA2579908, study PRJEB22360) | human gut metagenome | biome: human gut; feature: human-associated habitat; material: faeces | place: Denmark | collected 2008/2010
AAAAAAAAGAATTGGGTAAGTCACGTGTGGGGGCTGGTTGAAAAAATGTAGAAGGGGTTTTACTACTTTACAACCAATACCCAAAGAAATCTATTGGATGACGCAAGATCAAACACAACACAAAAATAGAGAATTGTCTCCATCATCATCTTCTTCTTCTTACTCGGAAAAAAAGAAAACAACACACACACACAAGTACACGCACAAGAAAAAAGAAAAAAAAAAAGCAACGGGAAGAAGAAGAAGAAGAAGAAGAAAAAAAGTTTTTAGCACAAAATACACGATTTAACAATAATTCTAAGAATACACCACAATACTAATTCTTTGGTAGTAGTCTAGTTGTATTTCGGGTGTCCCTTTCTTCTTAAATTTTGTTTTAATAATAAATTTATTATTTTTTTTATTTCTCTGTTTCTATTTCTATTTCTGTCTCTCTTTTTCACATCTTTTTCTTTACAAGCTGTGTGTTGATAGATTCTTCATTTACTACTTATACTATAACTGATTATCAGTCCTATAGTTCTATAAACAATATTTCACTTATTCTCCCCTCCAAAAGGTCACACATATATCTATTTTTCTTGTTTTCAGCTATTTTTTTTTTGAATATCGAAACACGGGAAAGAGAAGGGATAGATCAATTTTTTCCTTTTTTTTTTCTTTTTTTACACAGCACCACCACCACCATCAACTACTATCAACATTGACAATCGATAATCGACAATCGACATAGACATACACTCACATACACATAGAGACACATTATTGCTTTATTCAATCATTTATTAAAATTTCTATTTCTGTTTTTTGTTTTTCGTTTTTCGTTTTCGTTGTTTTTTCATACTTAACTTATTGAATTGCTTTATCCACAATTATCATGCTATCGTCTGTGTTTTTTTCAATATTAACATTACTACTTTCTTGCTTTGTATCAACTACTGAAGCCAGAAGGAAGCTTTCGGCTACTTCTTTAGTCACATGTATGGATAATTCACAAATTTCTCCTAGTTATTTCAATGTTACATTCAATCCCGATGATAGATCTTTAAGGTATGCCCTTGATTTAACTACTTCAATTAGTGCATATATTACTGCTCACGTTCAAGTTTATGCTTATGGGTTTTTAATTATTGAAAAAGATATAAATGTTTGTTCCTTGGGTTGGAAACAATTTTGTCCAATTTTCCCTGGTGCTTTACAAATTGATTCTGTTCAATATATTAGTTCGGAATACACTAAACAAATCCCCGGTATTGCTTATCAAGTGCCCGATATTGATGCTGTGGTAAAACTTGTTGTTAAAGAAAGAGATTCAGGTGATACATTATCTTGTTTACAAGCCAATTTTTCCAATGGTAAAACTATTAGTCAAACCGGAGTTAAATGGGCCACCGCATGTATTGCTGGTTTAGGATTGATTGTGGCTGCTATGTTGTCTACTTTTGGAAATTCTAATGCTGCTTCCCACATTTCGGCTAATTCATTATCACTTTTCCTTTATTTCCAAAGTGTTGTTGTTGTTTCAATGCAAGCAGTTGAAAGAGTCCCACCAATTGCCAGTGCTTGGTCAGAAAATTTAGCTTGGTCAATGGGATTAATTCGTATTCAATTTATGCAAAATATTTTCCGTTGGTATATTCAACTGACTGGAGGTTCACCAACAACATATTTTATTTCGTCAACCAAACAAGTTTTAGTACAAAAACACAAGAGATCTTTAGATTATGTTGCTGGTGTGGCTAAAAGATCTTTAGAATATGCTTTACGTTCACATAGTAATTTATATGTGTTGCGTGGTATTAAAAGAATTGGGTATAATTCCAAAATTGAACCAACATCTATTGTTGCCACTGGATACACTTGGTTTGTGTTAATTGGATATTTATTAGTGGTATTATTGGTATTGGTGAAATCAGTGATTATATTATTAACTCGTGCCAAAAAAATTAATCCAAGAACTTTTAATTCCTTCCGTGGAAGTTTCCCCAATTTAATTAAAGGATCTCTTTTGAGATATATTGCCATTGGATCGACTCAATTGATAATATTTTCCTTATGGGAATTCACTCAAAATGATTCACCGGCTATGGTTGTTTTAGCAGTGTTATTTGTATTATTATTATTGGGGGTGTTGGGATGGTCATATTTCAATGTTATGAAAATTGGAAGACAATCCATTAGAACTTATAATAATCCCGCAGCATTATTATATGGTGATAATAAAGTATTACAAAAATGGGGGTTCTGTTATACAATGTTTCACGCCAACAAATATTGGTTTGGTGTTGTACTCATGGGATATAATGTTTTCAAAGCATTATTTATTGCTTTTTGTCAAGATGCCGGTAAAGTTTCTGTTTTACCGATTTTTGTTGCTGATTTAGCTTATACAATTTATTTGATTTGGACGGGACCTTATTTGAATAAACCAACAAATGTTATCAATTATATGATGTCAATTGTCACCACCATTAATTCATTTTTATTTTTATTTTTCTCTGATTTATTTGGTCAACCAGCTCCTGTGGCATCTATTATGGGATGGGTATTTTTCATTTTAAATGCTGCCTTTTCATTGATTTTATTGATTTTGGTCATTGTATTTGTATTATTATCAGTAATGTCGAAGAATCCTGATGCTAGATTTGCTCCTGCTAAAGATGATAGATTTTCATTCCAAAGAAAATCTTCAATCAAACACAAGAGTTTAACTGAAAAAACTGGATTTGGTAATACAAATGGAGGTCACGGTGGCGTTGGTGGTGGTGATGAAGAATTGACAGCATTAGGAGTAGCAGCACAAGATCATTCAGCTGATTGGGAATCACAAATGTACAAACTTAATGATTTATCATTAGATGAAGAAGATGATTCAAGAACAAATCAAGATTTTGTCAGACCAGATAAAACTCGTGAACTAACATCAGATTATGATGATGACACTAGTTTCACTAATGAAGATAATACTCGTGTTGTCAATAATGAAGAAGATAAGAATAAAAAATTGGCTGAAAAATGGAAATCAAAAATATCTAGAAAATTGTCGAAAAAGAAATCACTAAAAGATAAAAACAATAATACTACCACCACTACTAATAATAACATAACTACAGTAAGAAGATTGAGTGATACATTGCTTAATGATGAAAGAGATTCAAATGAGAAACGTGAAGAAAATGATGAATTGTCACCAATAACGCATCCTTATAATCAATCAACATCATTTAATAATCATAAACGTGAACATTCTACAACTTCAACTATATCAAATAACAACCCAACCCACACCAAAGGATTTATATAAATGTGAGTTTAGCTCATCCCCTCCATTTTATTTTTTTTTAATTATTGTATTAATAGAGTTTATGATTTAATTCCTAATTGTTTTTATATATGTATATATATATATATATTAATTTAGGAATTGATTGGTTTTTATCTTGATAATTGTCGTATGTATTAAAAACCAATAATAAAAAAGATGTTTTATGAATCATCTCTTTATTCTTTATTCTCTATTCTATATCATTCCAAAATCTTTCAATTTGGGTTAATATTTGATTTGATATTTTTCTATCTATTGTTGATAACCATAAATGAATTTTTTGAGTCCAAGTAATATCTTGTAAAAATTCTTCCATATCAGGATTTTCCCTTTCATTAGCTTTATTATACAGTTTTATTAATTGATTGAAATCTATTGGTGATATAAGTTTATTTAATAAGTCACTAGATAAAGCAATGGCTCGACTTATTAAATGAATATCGGCTTCAAGATATACATAATTTTCATTGACTTCAATTTTTGTTGCCCAAGAATCTTTAAACATATCAGGGGTTTCACTAGTTGAAAATCGTAAATTTAATGGTGTCAGAGTGGTTAAATAAGGAATGGTTTGAATGATCCCAGGGTTGACTATATTATATAATTTATTTTCAAACCATTGAGTTGTAGAATCTTCAGCAATTAATGGAGATATTGGTCTTGATAAATTTGGATCACATTGAATTTGTATTTGTTGAAAAATTAAATCCAGTGATGTAAATTGATGGAAAATTTGTTGTTTTAAATCCATTGGTAATATACATTCAAATAATCCTCCAACAAATGTATGAGGCATATAAAAATCAAATTTCCGTTTAGCATATTTTTTACGTCGAGCCATTTTATAACATACTAGATTTTTCGATTCCCATTGTAATGAAGCTTGAGGATCTTTTGTCATCATTAAATCTTCTTGATGGAGATTTTTATTTTTACCAGTATATTCTAACCATTTCCCATTAGTCAATTTTTCTAATTGTATATCAATTTTTTTACGTAATAATCAAGATAATTTATTCCCCTTATACATTATAAACCCAAATATCCCAATTATGAAATCATCAGTTTCTTCAGTATTATGATAATCTTGGGTTTCAGGGTCTCCAATGGTGTCATGATCCGGTAATGTTAACATTTCACCTAATTTAGGTTTCAACATACAAAATGGTTTCCCCCAATCAATTTTCCCACTGGAATCAGTTCGAATAACTTTTTGATAATCTACTTGACCATGATTACAATGTGATATGGTAATGAAATGCATAGAAACAGGCAATGTATAACCCGATATTTTATATTGACGAGTGATTTTAAACCCCGTGAACGGGAAAAATGGTGTCAGTTGTTTAGGATTACAAATCTTGTGTTGTTGATTGTAAAATAATTTACAATGTATAAGGGGAATGTTATATAGTAAGAAGTGAATAATAAATAGTACTTTATCCATAGCGGGTAGAAAGAACAACTAATAGACCACTCTTAAAACAATTGGAATCCATTTTGCAACCACAAGAACAAACTTCAATTTATAGATCAATCACGTGATTAGTCACGTGATATATATATGTACATATATATATTTTTTTTTCTTTAATATTTTGTAATGAGATGAGATGTGAAACATAAAACTATTTTTTTTTTTATTTTCATTAATAACCTCCCTCTTTACCCTCCAATCTGCCACACCATCATGGAACAACAACAACAATCTAATAAAGCTCATAGAGGTGGCACTAAGAAACCAGGAGCTAAAAAGAAATTACATCAAGATGGACAAAACAAAAAGGCTTTTGCCGTATCAGCACCAAGAAAATTGGAACGTATGGCCAGAAGATCCCATGATGTCAATGAGAAAAAATTACATGTACCAATGGTTGACCGTACCCCTGATGATGATCCACCACCAGTTATTATAGCTGTTGTGGGACCACCAGGTACGGGGAAGTCAACATTAATAAAATCATTAATTAGAAGATTAACGAAAACAACGTTAACGGAAATTAATGGACCCATAACTGTTGTTAGTGGGAAAAGAAGACGATTAACATTTATTGAAGTTAATAATGATTTAAATTCTATGATTGATATTGCTAAAGTAGCTGATTTAGTATTATTATTGATTGATGGGAATTATGGATTAGAAATGGAAACTATGGAATTTTTAAATATTGCTCAACATCATGGTATGCCCAGAGTTTTAGGTGTTGCTACTCATTTAGATTTATTTAAATCTCAACTGACATTACGTACTAGTAAAAAAAGATTGAAACATAGATTTTGGACTGAAGTTTATCAAGGAGCCAAATTATTTTATTTATCAGGAGTCATTAATGGTCGTTACCCAGATCGAGAAATTTTAAATTTATCAAGATTTATATCAGTGATGAAATTTAGACCATTAAAATGGAGAAATGAACATCCTTATTTATTAGCTGATAGAATTACTGATTTGACTCATCCACAAAAAATCGCTGAAAATTCTAAATGTGATCGTAAAGTGGCAATTTATGGTTATTTACATGGTACTCCATTACCCGTTGAAAATGCTCATATACATATAGCTGGTGTTGGTGATCATTATGTACATTCAGTGGAAAAATTACCTGATCCATGTCCAACTCCTTATTATGAACAAAAATTAGAAGAATTGGAAAGAGAAAGAGTGAAAAATGCTGCAGCATCAGGTGAACCATTAGCTAAAACTACTAGAAGAAGGAAAAGATTAGAAGATAAACAAAAAATCATTTATGCTCCAATGTCTGATGTTGGTGGAGTTTTAGTTGATAAAGATGCCGTTTATATAGATGTTGGTGGTAAAGAAATTTATAAAACTGGTACTGGTACTTCTGAACTTAAAGGTGAAGGTGAAAAACTTGTTAATGATTTACAAGAAATATCTCAAACCATGACTGAAAGATTAGAAGATGGACCTGGTTTACAATTATTTTCAAGTTCCAAAGCATTAAATCAAGTTGATGAAGATGATAACAATGAAGAAGAAGATGATGACGAGGAAGGACTTTTATCTGATGAAGAAACCATTGTTGATACTGGTCGTTCATCTTTAAGAAAAGCTAGAGTTTATGGAAAATCTGTTAGTGAAGATGATGAATTTGATGAACTTGAATCTGATGAAGAACAGGATGGAGATCAATTTAGTGATGATGAAGGTGACGCGGAAAATAACTTAAAGAGTAGAGGTATGGTTGAAGTCAATTTTGGTAGTAACAACAAATACAAAGAAAATGATTTGGAATATGTGGAAGACTCCTCATTATCATCAGATGAAGATTATTATAAAAAATCTGCTGCCAAGTTGACTGGATCAGTTAGAAGGAAATGGGATATCAATAAATTGATTTATTTAAAGGATATTGATGCTAAAGAGGTGATAAAAAAATGGAGAAATAATGATGTTCAAGATGACGACGACGACGATGATGAAGAAGAAGAAGACATTGAACAAGATGATCAAGATTTTTTTGTTAAAAAGAAAGTTCAAGATGATAAAGAAGATTTAGATACTTCTTTACCACGTTTCCCTACACTTGAAGTATTAAAAGCAAAATTCAATCCTAACACTATAGATGAAAATAATAGTGATGATGAATATGAAAATGGTTACAAGATTTTAAAATCACGATTATTAGTTGCACCAAAAGTGACTGATGAAACTGAAGAAGGAAAAGAAATAAAAGAAAATAATGATGATGATGATGAATTATATGGTGATTTTGAAGATTTAGAAGCTACTGAAAATCAAGACCAAGAAGAGGAGCAAAACAAGAGTACAAAAACAGCAGAAGATGAGGACGATTTTGCTGATTTTGATGCTGAAGAAGAAAAGGAAGAAGAAGAAGACGATGATAACGTAGATGAAGAATCAATGACTACTGAAGAAAAAAGACAATTAAATGCAGCTAAAAAAGCCAAATTAAAAATGCAGTTTGAAGAAGAAGAAGATAGAGAATTTGGAGCTAGTGACCCTGAAGATGAATCAGAAACCTGGTATGAATATCAAAAAAATAAAATGGCCAAACAATTAGAAATCAATAAAGTTCAATATGAAGAAATGACACCAGAAATGAGAATCAAAATTGAAGGTTATCGAGCTGGATCATATGTTAAAATTGTATTTGATAATATTCCATGTGAATTCATTGATAATTTTGATCCAACATATCCTTTAGTATTAGGTGGATTATTAGCCACTGAATCTAGATTTGGGATAATGAATGCGAGAATAAGACGTCATAGATGGCATAAAAAAATATTGAAATCACAAGATCCATTGATTTTATCATTAGGTTGGCGTCGATTCCAAACATTACCAATTTATACCACTAGTGATTCTCGAACTAGAAATAGAATGTTGAAATATACTCCAGAACATGCTTATTGTTTTGCTTCATTCTACGGTCCCCTTGTGGCACCTAATACCACTTTTGTGGGGTTTAATATTGTTGATAGTAAATCTACTACTGGTGCATTTAGAGTGGCTGCTAGTGGGATTATTGAAGATATTAATTCTAGTGTTGAAATTGTCAAAAAATTGAAATTGGTAGGGTATCCATATAAAATATTCCGTAATACTGCATTTATCAAAGATATGTTTTCTAATTCTTTAGAAGTTGCCAAATTTGAAGGTGCACAAATTAGAACTGTGTCAGGAATTAGAGGAGAAATCAAACGTGCATTATCAAAACCTGATGGTTATTTTAGAGCCACTTTTGAAGATAAAATTCTTATGTCAGATACAATATTTTTGAAAACTTGGTATCCTGTCAAAGTGAAAAAATTTTATAACCCTGTCACGTCATTATTATTAGGTCAACATTCAGAATGGAAAGGTATGAGATTAACTGGACAAGTTAGAGCTGATGAAAATATTGCAACTCCATTAAATGTTGATTCTCAATATAAAAAAGTCGAAAGAGTGGAAAGAAGATTTAATCCATTGAAAGTTCCTAAATCAATTCAAGCCGAATTACCATTTAAATCTCAAATTCATACTATGAAACCACAAAAGAAAAAGACTTATATGAGTAAACGTGCCGTTGTATTAGGAGGAGAAGAAAAGAAGGCTCGTGATTTGATGCAAAAAATAAATAGTATTAGAAAGGAAAAAGATACCAAGAGAAAAGCCAAGAAGGATGAGAAATTTAAAGAAAAATTGAAAAAGATTGCTAAAACTGAAGAACTTAGAAAAGAGAAAGAACGTGAAAGAAAGAAAGATTATTTCAGTAAAGAAGGGAAGAAAAGAAAGTTGGGATCTAGTGATGGTCAGGCATTTGGTAAAAAGCAAAGAGTTTAAGTATGTGTGTAAAAAGTTTACAGTAATCTATATTAATCTAGCCAGATAGAAAATGTTAAACATATAGAAATTGTAACCCCATCAGTTAGGTTTCATGGGATATGACAGATACCATCACTTTTTTAAGAACCTGCATAGTCACAACCTCAAGCAGTATAGAACAGAAGGATAATATAAAGTTTGATGTCATTGCGTTATTACTTCATCATCACCCTATTGTTATTTTGTGTAGAGTGACGATTGTATTTGCACCGCCTGCAGTGTTGTTTGATTCGTTGCTTAAGCCATTTTTTCCCGCCTCTATCAGGAAGTGTCACTGGAAGATTTATACTTTAGTTCACCTCAATAGCTTATTTCAAAAAAGGTACACCCTAACACACCTCATTAGAAGATCACATCATACAATCTAAGCTTATATGAATGACTAAATTGAAAGTTTAATAAAACTACACTAAATGACAACAAAACCAAGAGCAACCATTTTGTTTTTTTTTAGCTGCAAAATGATACAACCTGATTTACCACATTCACAACACCTTGGTCATTTATAGTATTTCTTATTATTAAACTGAATGATTGCGCTTTGGATTATCATCATTGCTCATAATTGCTTTCCTATTGTCTTGTTAAGAGGAAGACATTGATAATTATGTTGCATAATTTATGTATTGCTATGATAGTGTTGGGTGTGAATTTTATTGTACCGAGATATTATTTTTTTTTGGGGTGCTACATGCATAGAAAACAGGAGAAATAGGAAGAAAAGTTATGATATTGAATTAACCAACAAGGTATGTTTTTCACGTCATTGATGATTTAATGGATATCGTAGCCAAGTCCAAATAAGCAACTGCAAAAAAAAAAAACTAGACAACTAACTTCTTGTTCTGGATTTATTTGTTAGTTGAGTATTGTATTGTAGGCGTGTCGACAACTCAACAAATAATTAGTGGTGGTGGTGGGTGGTGGGTGGTAGTGGAACCACGAATATTTAGTTCCCAAAATCAACGAAAACGTAGTTGTTTTCAATGGAATGTAAGAATACAAATCTTTTGGGTATTTAAACGAGTCATATTGAGTGGACTTGTCAACGCGTAAATTCAACTCAACAACCAATTTTCTATTGCAAACCCAAAAAACAAAGAGGTTTTGTGTTAGTTCCACTGATAACCACCACTACTACCTACTTCTACCACTATAGTAATAATTCAATCTCTTGTGAGAAATTGATACCACTTTTTAGGGGTGATATAACTTTAGTTATAGTTATGGTTACATTTTTACTTTTTCTTTCCTCTAGTACATTAGAAAAAAAAGGGGGATGAAAGTTTAGACATTAATAATTGTATAATTCAATTATGGATCAAATCTGAAAAAGATTCACAAACTTACAATTTAGAATATTCTCTATACGAGAAGCCCTCTAGATTGTGAACATCAAAAAAAGATTAGAGTCACTTGATGTATACTTATTGTCACATGTATTAGTAACTATCCTGCTCTTTCATACAAAGAAAATAAATTTCATAAGTTTGATTTTGTAGATTTGACTATTTGATAATAATAATTAATTAATAGGGTTCTTCTTCTTAGATTACACTAAACTAAAAAATGAAAAAGAAGTTACACTAAAAGAAAATTTGTGCTGGCTGTAAACTAAAATTTAGATCGCATTGTTTCACGCCAGGTTCACACACACACTTACCAACTTCAACCAACAACCCTTTTATCCTTCTACACACAGATGAACATCTATACGATTATGTTAAATTGTACAATGCAATAATGGTTACTACCCTATACTACACAAAGATTCTTGGGCTATGTGAAATTGAATTTATTTTGAAAATTTTTGACATTGGCCAGAATGTGGACATTTGGTTTTCCCTCTTGTATTGTGTGTATAAAGAAAGTGTCACTCAACTTGCCTAATTATAATTTCATCATATCTTTCACAGGACATAACCACTTGTCTTAGAGAAAGTGTGTGTACTTGTAGAAGTAGTGTGACATAAACTTCACACTCAACAATTGCTCTAGCTAAGATATCAACACACACAATCGTTTAACTCATATCAGGAACAGGTCCTTCTTAATTTATTTTATTTTTAGTCCAACACCCCTAAATAAAAAAATAACCCACAAGAGATTTACTACATAACCAATTTACATACACAACGGATATAAGCCAACTCAGGGTGTAAAAAAAAAAGAAAAAATTTGCTTTAAGCCATGTAACCAATGCGGTCCCGCTATTTTCAACTTATTTTATTACAATTATCAAGCCATTGATCAGCGCATAATAGGAATTGAAAGCAATTAACTCTTTGAACAATGCACACAAGCACCAATAAAAAGGGTAACAACCTACATTTGATTCTATTGAATGACCAAATTTGCTATTTCTTGCGCTATAGGTACTTTCCCATAAAGAAGGCTTTTGTTATTGCTGATGACAATAATAAATAGAACAGAGGGGTTTACAAGATAATAGCAAATAATTATTATTTTCTATGTTTGTGTTTGTGTAGTACTAAGGATGTCCTCTATACGGAGATATTCAAGAGGTGTGGCTACTGATTGGTTAGAGATGATGAGTTTGTGAAAATAAATGGGTGATCAGATTACCTACATATTTGTGCATGGGTAGAAACTCACCAGATAAAATTAACTCTTGAAACTACACAAAGCAAGATTTCATGCATTACAGTTTCCCTTACCGTTCACCCCCTCCAAACAATAACTACCACAACTACTGCCACTACTGCTACTACTATTCAAACAATGTTCAAGAAATTAATTCATAGATAGTAGAGAATATTCTAAATAATTAGTAAATTAGTAGACAAACTTATTCCTTATAATTATGTACAATATTCACATTATACTTTTAGTTGTAATTGTAGTTTGTGTTGTTATTCTTGTTGTTCTTGTATATTATTTACCATCGTCAATTGTTTGAATTTTTTTTTGAGTTGACTACCATAAACTTTTTATAAACTAAAGGTTAATTAATACATACATTATCATACCCTACTTACATACCTTACACAATTATATATATATATATAAGAAAACCCGATTATCGATTTTCAATAATCTTTTTAAAATTTTTTTAATATCTTCTTTCACTTATTAACATTTACTATTACTACTTCTACTTTATACACTTTATACCATTAATATTTCATTATTCAATTCAATATAATTTGCATACTTTTAACTTTTTTTCGTTTCCACTCATACAATTTTCTACCACCACTTGGTACCACTATTATTATTAATCTATGGCGACTACAACTAAAACGAAAAAGAAGAAATTAGTTTATAGACAAGATCCCGATGGGGTATTTCGATTAAAGAAAATAGACGACAACAATTCTATAAAATCAGTTGATTTGGCCAATAAGAAAAAAGAGGTGGATAATTATTTAAATGAATTAATTGATTGTTCTTATAGTATTGTTGATGATATTCCCGATAAGGAAATTGCACGAGAAGAAGAAGAAGAAAAAATTATCCAGGAAATCCCAAACCCTCCTTCTACACAACCAGAACCAAAACCAAAACCAACAACAATTAAAAAAGTTAAACCAACCACTGTAAATACTTCTTCGAAAAATCTTACGATCAAGCCAGCATCCACTCCGCCTCAACCTGCTGTTGTTATTACTGAAAAAATAGTGGAGTCTAAAACATCTCCACCTACACCACCTACCACACTTCCAGAAGCACAACCACCACAAGAAGAAAATAAAACCCAGGAGCAAGAAACACCAATAACGAAAATTCCATCCCCTACAGATTTTGTTACACACGAAGAAACTGAAGAGAAAATAGTAGAAGAAGTAATCATACCTGCAAAACCATCAATAATGTCTACAATCCATGAATTTTTACGTTTTCATATTCCTAGTTTTGTTTTTGGAATAATAGCTACAGTTATAGGAACTCGATATAAAGATGAAATTATTTATGGTGCAATTGGATTGACTGTACTTGCTACTGGTTTAGCAATAGTGGGTGTTCTAGGATTATGTCTTTGTTTATATCTTGGTTTGGTAAAACAATCTGATTTGAAAGTACTCGATCGATATATTGATATTTTGAAATTCAGAGCAACAGAAGAAAGACCCCAAGAAAAGATTGTCATTAATGAAGAAGTTGTGGCTGAACCGGAACCGGAACCAGAACCAGAATCTCAACCAGTGGAAACTTCTGAGGAAGTTGAAATGGAAGAATTAGTTCCAGCTCCAGCACCACAAACAGAACCTGAACCTGAACAATATGTTGTTCATGACACTGAAGTTATACGTGAAATCCCTATTGAATCACAACCTAAGCTTTATCAGCCAAAACTCAAACGAAACTTGCATTCAAAAACCACCCCAATTCTTGTAAAGGATCCACAAGAAACTGGATATCAACCATTAGAGGAACCACAACCACCTAAACCCAGGAGGAAATCATCAACAATAAGAGTCACTCCATATGTATATGAACCTAGAGAACCTCGAAAATACAGTGTAATACCTACTAGTAACACAATTCCATTACCAGGAGATTCACCAACGAAAACCACTAAACATAAACTTGTCCACCCTAAACCAATGTTACAAAGAATACAAACAGAACCCATTAAAGAAGTTTCAAGAAGAAATTCTAAAAGAAGTACTGGGTCAGCATCACCAACATCAACAAGAAGTGATCCATATTACTTATTACAAAATGCCCCACAACATCATCAACATCAACAACAACATATTTTTAAAGAACGAACTCATGAAATACCACCACAAATTTTCAAAGCTAAAGATTTACCTAATTTACCACATCAAGCTGAAGAATTACCATTTATTAATGAAGTAAGATTAGTTGATGCTGTAAGTGATGATGAATCAGATATGATAATTCCAATGGAAGCTCCTACGAGTCATTATACTGGCGGTGGTGGTCATGGTCATGATGTTGATAATAATATTTACAGAAATCAAAGTACAAAGAGTAAACAAAGTGTTTTAGGAACCAGAGCAAATTATAGAAGATTTGTATCTAATGTCGATAATGATTATGAGTATTAATTGTTTTAGTAGAGAAGGCGCCGATGGGGGAGGGGGAGAAGGTCCCAATTTTTTGTCCATATATATATTTTTTGTTTATTAATAATAGTATTGGAGATTATCTATTTTATATAGGGTATTTATATAACGTTTATAGTGTTTTTTTTTTTAAAAAAATGATTAAAAGGGTTCTTTCAAAAGTATTCAGAGATATACCTATAAACAAGAGTGTTACAATTATTGTGAAACGTTCCCTCCCTCCTATATTTATATATATATGGTCGTGTGAAATACACAAATGGTTTAACAGAATAATTTTGCGAGGTCGAAAAAAAAAAACACCCACCCACCACCACCAAGAAATTTTGAAAAAAAAAACAAAACAAGCCATATCCAATACGTGAATAGTATTGAATAATCAACCCATAGTTCATCAAATGCCGTTGTATAAAGAAGACAATTTTTTAATAATATATCCTGGATCCAAACATACATTATTTTTGTTTGGATTATCCGATACATTATCACCACCCCAATTTAAAATCCCATCAATTGTTTATCAAGATTCCATCACTAAACAATATCAAGCCACTAGTAATAGTGAAAATGCTACTGAAGAAATATATCCAATTATTGAATCGAAAATTGTTAATTTAGATGCATTCAATTATTTATTAAAAATTATTTTACAAAGTGTAATTGCTAATCATCCAACTATTACCATTAATCAAATCCCCATGTTATTAATTACTCCTAGTTTAACATGGTCAAGACAATCAATTGAATATATTACTAAATATGTCATTGAAAATTTAGAAATCACCGCATTTAATATTATTGATTTGAGTCTAGCTGCAACTTTTGGAGTTGGTCAACTGACAAATTCTACTGTTGTTTATGCTGATGATGAAAATATTCAAATTGTCCCCGTTGTTGGATATCAAGCGATTAAACTTGCAGGGAAATTAATTAAAAATGAAGGTAGTATAACTATATCTCGAGAATTAAAACAAAATTTACCTAATTTAACATCTCAACAAATTGAAGATTTGAAAAATTCCGATATTTTTGAAGTTGTAATTGATCAACAAGGAATGGTATTAGATTATATCAAAGATATTACAAAAACAAACAATGATGAAGATAATGAATTCGATGTTGCCAAAATCGTCACTGAAAATCAAAATGGTATCCCAGAAGCCATTATAAGTAATACACCTACTGAACAACAACAAAAAGAACAACAAGATTCAAATAAACCAAATAAAGAATTGGAAAAAAATTATTTCATTGATTCTAAAACTCAAGAAAAAATTTGGATCGGTAAAGAAAGATTTTCCGGGACGAATAATCTTGTTAAATTGATCTCATCATCGATATATTCATCATTATTATCAATTCCTGATATCGACAAAAGACAAGATTGTTATGATAATATTATATTAGTTGGATCAATTTTCAAAATTCCAGGATTGAAAGAAGCAGTATTAATTAAATTAAATCAAGATTATTTAGTTAAAGAACCTAATGCTATTGATCAATCAATTAATGATCCTGGTGTCAACACTGCCATTTTGAAATATCAACAAAGCACAACCATAAATGATTATAATGAAGGTGGTAGTGGTGATAATAACAATTCTAATTCTAATTCTAATTCAAATCAAGTTCCTAATTCTATCAAATTGGTGAAATATCCTGATTATTTCCCGGAATGGAAAAAACCAAAGGAAAAAGGTGGATCTTGGCATGATGTTTATTTCTTGGGTGGTCAAATTTATAGTAAACAAATTTATTCTGGTAGTTCTCATCATCATGGTAAAGAATTGTTTGTTGGAAGTGATATGTATGAAGAAAGAGGTCCTCAAAGTATTTGGGATGCCAGCATTTAAAGAAAATTGAGAGAATTTTTTGTGTATTAGTATTAAATAATATGAATCAAATAATAGATATCTACATTTAGATACATTTTGATATAATAGATGGTAAGAGATATAACACTGTATTAAGAATCAATACAGGAGAGAGGTTATAATCAGCATTTAATCTTTTTAGTATACAATCTTACCATTTACAAAAAGCAAATTTGTTTTTTTCCCCTTGTTCAAAAGCTATGTTTCCATAAACACTTTATCATAATAATATTTAATAGCTTGCGTAACTTTATGTTCTTTTCGATATTCTTTCATCCAGTATTTCACATAATCAGCATGATCTTCTTTAAGTACAATTGCACCATTGATTATTCCTTTCTCTAAATATTGTTTAATATCATAAATAATCTCTCCACCGACAGAAGTGGGATCAAAATCATCAAGCACTCCTGGAATATAAAGATATTCATAATCAGCTCTAATAGCAAAATGATACCGAATCTGATAGAAAAATGCAATAACTCGAATATTAATTTGGTTAACTATTAATAAGAACAAAATCTGATCATACAACAGTGGGATAAACAAATCATCGACTGGAGCCATAATAATAGCCTGAATATATGTTTCAACCAGTAACTTCAAGTAATCATTCCATTGGTTGAGCCTCAAAATTCCATTTTTCTTTTTACCACTCTTCTTTGATTTAAAATTACCTTCAATATTATGCAAATCGTGATAAATCTTAGCTAAAATTTGTTGTTTCAAACTCCCATCAAGTTCTAATTTTTGTACATTGTGCAACATCAACTCTAATTCCTTTTTCTTAAAAATACCGGTTCCCCTCATTTGATTGTAACATTTCAATAAACTTAATTGTAGATGATGTTCATTAGGTATATCATTCAAGGATTGAGTGAAATAATTTTCTGCTTCCACATATTGGCATCTTAACATACACATATAACCTTTAATTATGGTTATTCTGGTAGCGCTATTGATTGGGACTTTAGAATTTTTACCCAATTCTAAAGTACTATCATTTGCCCTTTTACCAAATAATGAAACACTTCGTAATATTGGTGCTAATCCACTAGTATCTTTTTTGCCATCATTTTCCAAAAATTCAATATACTGGTTAATTACTGGTTCCATTTTTCTAATTCCATAATATGATATTTCTGGACCACATACCAATATAGCTTCCAATAGCAATTTTAAGGGATCAGCTTTTAATGGTTTCCTATCTCTTGACCACCGTTCTAACAAAATCTCTGCTGAATGAACTTTAGTAACTATAAGTTGACATTTCCCAGTAAATGTTGCCTCTGGATAAAATCTTTTCAATCTATTAAGTTCAAATATTTGTTCCTCAAATGATTTATACTTTAATGGCCTAAAAAAGAAAGTAGTACTAGTTAATAATCTGCATTCTATTATGTTCTATGTCCTTCTTGTTTTTACTTACTCTTTATCTTTGACATTTTCTAATTTGATCAATAAGGTGTTTTCCAATTCTTCTAAATTTTCTTTTACAATATCAAATTCTTCACTTGATTGTACAACTTGGCGAGACAAATCCAAAATTTCACCTGAATACCCTTGAACTCTTTCTTTATCGTTTAATTCAGCATGTAAAGTTGCTGCAACTATTAAAAAACTGATTCTCTGTTCACCTCTACTGGACATGATTATAGCAACAGCAAGTTCTCTAAATCCACTATCTAATCTACCCAATTTTATCATTGTGGCACCAATAATTAAATTTATTATAGGTGGAAGCTTTGAGAATGATGATAGTTGAGGTAATAAAAACAATATTTCATTGTAACTATGATGGTTGAAAAGAGAACATAATTGGAGATAGAGATCTTGAATTCGTTCATTTTCACTGGTTGTAAAACTTAATACTTCAGGAAGGAAATCAGGAAACAAAATTAAGTTGGATTCTTTATTTGATTCATTATTATCAAGTTTCAGAAATAGATTCATTGGAGTTTCACGGTTTGACGGGTTTATTAATTAGAATAGACGTCAAGTGTAAGAATTAATTTTGATCAATTTTTACAACCAAAAAAAAAAGAGAGCCAGGAGAAATACTTGGCTGCCACAAATATTTGTTGCAAGACAAGTCTAAACCAAGTTGAAACAGCTACTAGTTAATAGTCACCTTTTATTGTGCCAACTCAACATAAATTTATCAGCCCTATCATTAGTAGACTGGCAAGCTAACTGTCTGAGAATCAAAGAATAAAAGAAGATAATATATTTGTGGTTGGCTAAAACTATACTAATCAAGTGAAATATCGTATTTCTCATTCATAATACGGTCTACATCATTGACATAGTTCTATTGTCTTGACAACTAATGCATCAAAATGTATGCAACAATAAACAACTTGTTGAAAAGAATGTCTATGTTCAACATCTTTAGTTCAAAGATAATCTGAGAAGCAGGTCATAAGAAACGAGTATCCCAAATTCTTCTAATGTTTTCCTTGCACCACCATCAAGTAGATGGGTCATTATACACGTATCTTTGTTAGAAAGTGGAAAAGTATTTGATTCACGTGACAGATTCTTATAGTTACTGCAAGGAATGCAAAATTTATCACATGCCAAAGAAAATACAATCACCAAAATAGGTACAATGACGTGTGCCTGTGTATACACAATTTGGTTCCTTGATAAACCAATTTCACTATCTCGCACGACCAATGAAACCGAACATTACAAAATGTGGG
>OBUW01000548.1_pt1 | contig 18146 bp, 9 predicted proteins | sample 1475761 | NCBI WGS metagenome assembly OBUW01 (sample SAMEA2579908, study PRJEB22360) | human gut metagenome | biome: human gut; feature: human-associated habitat; material: faeces | place: Denmark | collected 2008/2010
AAAATTACTATATTATAAATTATCTTAAATTAACTGCTGAACGTACGCACTGAGATTTGCTACGTCGTGACAATTTTGTGTAGTGCGTGTAATGCGACAGACCCAGAAAAAGAAAATAAACTGAAAAAAAAAAATACTCTGCTAAATATGATTTGTATTATTCTAAACCGAGTCAAACACCCATCCTATTATATCTAGCCCAAGTGTCCATGCTATCGAAAACTGTATCAAAAGTAGCATGTGCTCGCCCGATATGGAGAAGATTATATGCAAACTCCTCAAATAAAGTGGGATCACCTGAATCTACAACTGAATCGAAGCCCAAGGTCAACAGGTTTGCCAAACAGTACGCCGACCAAGACCAAAATCGAAATAGGTTACAAAGCGGATCAAATCGTACGATCCCAAGGGATCCAAATCCGTCCAATGAAGGCCCCGGGAAAAACAGCAGTAATACCAATAGACAAACTTCAGCAAAACAGAATTTAGAGAAATTAAAGCAGAATCGTTCTCAACAAATACGTTCTGGTCAGGAAAAAATTACAAGATCTGGCTCTGCCAACCTGGGATCGAGTGCCAATTCCTCATCACAACCACGGGCTCCGTTGCTGCAATCTGCACCTCGCAAGAGGATACAACCAAAGAAAATCAAAAAAACAGTAAAGAAATTAGTCAAGATACAGCTTCCCCCTTTTATCACTGCTTCAAACCTAGCTACAATTATGCATGTGCCCCTTAACGATGTTTTCAAAAAATTGGAAGGTTTGGGATTTGAAGATATCAGACATAACTATATTTTGGATAGAGAAAATGCTGCAATGGTGGCAGATGAATACGGTATTGAGGTTGAGGTGGTAGAAGAGAGTGGTGATGATTTATTTCCTGCGCCAATCAAACCGGATTTGCTTGTGGAAAGGCCACCAGTTGTCACCATTATGGGTCATGTTGATCATGGGAAAACAACTATTCTTGACTACTTGAGAAAATCGTCTATAGTATCACAAGAGTTTGGTGGCATAACTCAGCATATCGGTGCTTTCTCTGTGACAACTCCCAAATCTAAAAAGAGAATCACCTTTTTGGATACACCTGGACACGCTGCATTTTTGAAAATGAGAGAAAGAGGTGCCATAATTACTGATATTGTTATCTTGGTAGTTGCAGCAGATGATTCGGTTATGCCTCAAACCATCGAGGCCATCAAACACGCCAAGAAGTCTGGTGTGCCAATGATTGTAGCAGTAAACAAATGTGATAAACCGGGAGTCAATGTTGAAAAAGTTTTGGGTGACCTCTCGCTGCACGGTGTGGATATCGAAGACTATGGCGGTGAAACTCAAACAGTACAAGTGTCAGGAAAAACCGGTTTAAATATGGATAAATTGGAAGAGGCGGTCATCACTTTGAGTGAATTGTGTGATTTCAAGGCTGAACCAAAGGGGATTCATGCAGAAGGGTGGATTATCGAATCTGAAGTAGTCAAAGGAATGGGTAATGTTGCTACAGTATTGGTCCGTAGAGGCTCTTTGAAAAATGGAGATATCATTGTGGCTGGTAAAACATTTTGTAAAATAAGAGGGATGAAAGACGAAAATAACAAAATGGTTAAAATAGCAGGACCATCAACACCAGTGAGAATTTGGGGTTGGAAAGATTTGCCTGATAGTGGAGATCAGATTTTACAGGCAAATTCTGAACAGATTGCCAAAAAAGTAATTGATTATCGTATTACTAGATCGCAAGAGATTCAGGCAACTAGAGATATTGAAGATATCAATGTGAAACGTCTAGAGGAAATTAAAGAGGCTGAAAGATTAGAGAAAATTGCCGAATTAAAGAAAGCCGGTTTGGATGCTAGTACTTTAGAAAAAGCTGAACAGGATAAAAAGACAATAAAATGTAATTACATTGTTAGGTCAGATGTGTTTGGGTCAGCTGAGGCTATTAAGGAGAGTATTGATGGATTGGGCAATGAAGAAGTTGAATCTGTTGTTATATCTCATGAAGCTGGTCCTCCTACCGACAGTGATATCGAACTTGCCAAAACATTTGGAGCTACTATTTTTTGCTTTAACATGAAGGTGCCAAAACCTATTGCTGTTCGTGCTGACAAAGAAAAAGTTAAAGTCAAAGAACACAATATCATTTACAGGTTGATTGAGGATGTTACAGATGAATTAAGTTCCCATTTGAAACCAAGGGTAGAAATCAAAACATTGGGTGAAGTTGATATAAAGGATGTGTTCGTGGTTACTGTTAAAAAACAGAAAGTTAAAATTGCCGGTTGTAAAGTTACAACAGGGTCCATAAAAAGTTCATCACAAGTGAAGGTATTACGTAATGGTCAAGAGGTTTACTGTGGTAAACTTTCATCTTTGAAACATGTTAAAGATGATATCACGGAAGCTACAAAGGGTAAAGATTGTGGTATAGCATTTGAGAAATGGCAAGATTTTGAAGCGGGTGACAAGATACAGGTTTATGAAGAAATCCTACATAAGAGATATTTGTAAATAGATAGAGGGTTTATTTTTGTATATAATAATTGGTGAATATAGTAAACATCAAAAAAGCAGTGCTACAATAACTGCGAGATTTTGGAAATACGATTGGTAAAAAAAAAAGTAAAAAAAAAAAATCCATTGCTAAATCTCATCTCTATTTCAACCAAGCATACTCTAACAAATATGTCTGCCAATGATGAGTATTCTTCTGATGAAGAATCATTTGATGAATCTACCAAATCCAAGGTCCTTTTAGGTTTTGTTGATGTCCCTATAATAAGTGATGGCAAGGATCCTGAAGATAATGATCTTCCAACGATTGAAGATACCTTTATTGGAGGACAACCAGTGTGGTTGCATCCAGATTCTAAACCTGCTGAAAAATCATTAACTTGTGATGTTTGTAATGGGAAATTGGCTTTGTACTTACAAGCGTTTGCACCTATAGATGGCAAATTATATGATCGGGTGATCTATGTATTTGGATGTAAAAATACAAAGAGTTGCTCTGGTAAAAAGGGAACCGTTAAAGTGATCAGAGGGATTATCAAGGACTCTGAAACTGTCAATAGAATTAAAAAGGAAAACCAGGAAGCATTGCAAAAGGATATGGAAGCTAAATTGAAGTTGGAGAAACAAAAAAAGTTTAATGATGAATTGACAAAAGATTTGTTTAAAAAAAAAGATACACCAGAGGCATCAAATCCATTTGGTGGGAATAGCAATCCATTCTCAAATCCATTTGGTCTGAACCCTTTTTCTAAGAAACCCGAAGAAGAAAAAGAAGAGGAAAAGGAGAAAGAGAAAGAGACAAGCAAATCCAAATCGTATGCAGATGTTGCCTCCAAAAATGCTCCAAAGCCAAAATCAGTGAAAAAATTACAAGACGATCTTCCCGAGTATCGTGGATTATTTGTCTATGTTGACAATGAAAAATTTAAAAAGATACAGCATGACCCTGAATTGGAAAAATATAAACATTTGATAGACAAAGAAGAATACGATGAGCTGGATATTCTAGAGAAACCGAGTTCCTCTGCATCAGCTTCAGGATTAGATAACCCTCAAGCTAGTCAGATTTCAAACATGTTGAATGATAAGTATTTTGAAATGTTTTCCAACACCGTCAAACACAATCCTGGTCAAGTCTTGAGATATGATCTTGGAGGTAAACCATTATTATACAGTGGCAAAGATGATGTTGCCAAAAAATTTTTGGCACAACCAGCAAACATTCCTAGACCAAGTTTCAATCCGTCTAGTGAACGTAGATTTGAATTACAATTGATGCCTAAAGCAATAATGGATTTAGAAGATCTTGGTAACAATAGAAATGTGGGAATTAATGATATACTTAACGGAATGTCATGGGGAACTATTATAGTATGCACTGATGAAGAAGATTTCATACCAGAAGAAAATTTTGATGCTAATCAAGTCGGATATATAGAAGAATGGTGTGGGGTCCAATGGGAAGAAAGTGTATAAAGTGTTTGATTCTCTCCCCCCTTGTTTTTTTTATTTGCCTTTTTACGGACTTACGTATCAAGTAGAAGTAAATTATTATACAATTATTTGTAGTCTTGTTTGTTATCTTTCAAGCTTAATGTTTATACAAATCAACACCTAAAAGATCAACTATGGCCTTACCAGCAGCCAAAACTTCTTCATCAAAGTATCTCTTCCCAGACAATTGCAAACCAACTGGAGCTCCTACAAACTGAGAAGGATCGTAGTTTTCATTTTCCAATTGTTCTAACTTGGATCGATATTTATACTTTGTGTCTTCTTCTGTCCATTTATCTTTTGTTGGATCTTGGAAAATACCAGTTTGGAAGGATAAGGTTGGGAAATCTAAAATGTTCCACAAAGAAGTGTAGGACCAATTGTAAACCTCTTCACTGTGAGGAGCAACATTGTTATAGGTTGGACTCAAAATAAAGTCAACTTTATTTTGAACCATAAAATCATTGTATTGATCCCTCAACTGATCTCTTGTGACATTCAACTCACGGTTTGAAGCCACATCATAATGTTTAGCACCTTCACCATAATTCAAATTCCATTTGGTCAATTTGGTCAAAGGTTCATTAGAACCTGACAAAAGTTTACGTTGCATGTGGTTCCCATCACAATTGTACATTTTATGAACGGTTTCATATGCTAACTTGGTGTTTGGTGGATCAAATTCAATTATCTTTGCACCGGCACCCTTTAATTTTTCAACAACAGTATTCAATGCACGTCTAATTGGAGGTGAGACTCTTACCAATCCATCATCTCTAATAATGGCAACTGTTAAATCACCAATTTTTGGAGTGGAAACATCACGCCAAGGCATTGGCAAAGAAGTTGAATCAGATTCCCATGGCTTACCTTCATTGATATAAGCTTTCATCCACAATTCCAAATCATCTATACTTCTTGCCATTGGTCCAGCAACGGCTGGTACTGATTCTTGACCAGCTCCACTACTAACGCCACCTTTGACTGAGATACGTTTGGTTGTTGGACGTAACCCATGACATCCAGAATAAGCAGCGGGAGCTCTAATTGAACCACCAATGTCACTTCCAACCCCAATTGCAGAACCACCATACCCTACAATAGCACCTTCTCCAGAGGAAGAACCACCACTTGATAACAACAAATTGAAAGGGTTTTTAGTAAGGCCAGTGAAATTATTAGCAGAATCAAGATGCATTAAAGTCTGTGGTTGAGAAGTTCTGACATAAAAAACTGCACCTAATTTTTCCAATATTGATGTTGTTACACCATGAGAGTTTGGAATGTTGACAATTTTAGAAACATATCCACCATGAGTGATTTTATCTTTATAATTCATTTGTTCTTTCAAAGAAATTGGAATCCCATGTAAAGGACCAACAGTTTTCCCATGTTCTTTGAAATAATTGTCTCTTTCTTCTGCTTGCTTTAACCCTTCATCAATGAAAAGTTCCATAGCACAATTAGTGAATTGATGTGCCAATGTTGCACGGTGCGCAAACGCTTTGAATACTTCGACTGAACTCAATTCACCAGCAGCAATTTTTTTGGCTAATTCAGTGGCTGATAAATCCGTAATAGCAAATTCTTCTGGTGGCAATAATTTTTGAGAGTATAAATAATCAACAGCATTGAATTGATCTTTGATTAAATCATCAATTGGTTTTGGTAATTCAATAGTGTAGTTTTTAGGAATAGCATCTTTTAAATCTTGTCTATATTTTTCAACTTTAGGTAACCATTCTTTAGTATAGATTTCAGAATCCTCGTATTTATCAAGTGGATCCTTGTTTAAAAAAGTTTCATAAGATACTGACATTGTGTTTTAAAATTTTGCAATTGGTAAAGTTGTATCGGGGAATAAATCAAAAAAAGGAAAGAAAAAAAAATTAGAATCTATAATGAAGTGAATGAATAATATGTATTTAAAAAAAAAGGTAAGATATCCAGAAGTGGGGATATCTAATCCCTATTTATACATTACAAAAATTAGCTTTCCGTCGAGTAAAGGTTTGTATAATTGGTGTTTGATTTACTTAACCAAAAATATATTTCCTGATATGAAAAAAAAAAAAAAGAAAACTATCGCCAATGTTCCGTTTTGGGAAACTAAGCGCGTTTAGAGAATAATTATTCACTGATAAGATTAATCAAGTTCTGGCGCGGAATTAGAGATTTGGGGCCACAGTGTAAATTTGTTGAGCATATTTTTTTTTTCCTCAATCCTTCTTGGCTCCGCACTCTTTCTTCCAAATCGGTAATAAAATTTAAATAAAAGTGGAGGTCAATGATGGTGGTGGGGCAAGTGGAAAAACATATCAAACTATTTATGATGAACACTCACAATTATTTCTTTTGAAAACCCGCAGCGCAATTACCATTTCCTAATTTAGATCAAGAAAAACAGTTTATTTATTAAATACTAGAAAAAAAAAGGGTAAATATCAACCATGCCAAATATATACCTAAAAAAAAAAGATTGAATAAAATAAACTACAACTCTTTATATATGGAAGCAGAAAAAACACCATTGAGCATCTATACTACTACCATCGTGTTAGATTTACTAAATGATGCGTACTTTTGAAATGGATCATTTCTTTCCAATTCATATTCAGGATTACTTGCCTTGGCTGTTCGGGAAATTATACGTTTACCCCATTTCCAAAGCTCTGCCCCTAATAAAAACAATAAAGTACAACCAATTGCAACACCCCATTCCCAAGTAATAGATTTATGTAAAAATACTTTGGTGTTGATGACAGGGATATAAATAACTGGGAAAACAGAAACAATTCCACCAAGAATCGACCAAAGTAAAAATTGGTTGGCCCAAAGATCTTGTGTTGGGAAACGGAAAACAGATGTTCTTGGGTGAAGACATTCTAAAGATAATACCAAAGCACACCATGTCATTACACTAAATGCAGCTGATCTCCCCTTGAAAACCAACGAGCAAGTATCAGTGTTGGCATCAATAGAATTACAATTGACTCCTAAATCACCGTCACCAGCTCCATAAACAATAATCACAAAGCACAATAAACATGAAACTGCCATAATAAACCCATATCCGAACATATCTATAATGACTTCCCATGTGAAAATGGTACTACTTGGTGGTTTTTCAAGTATATCGTCATCGGCACCACAGAATCCTAACCCAATAGCAGGGAAAGTACTTGTAATAACAATAACAAATAACACTTCAACTGGACTCAATGGGAAAACTGAATATCCGGAGGCATCAATAAATGCTAAACCAATCATCAAGTATAAGGCTTGAGCGACATTTTCTGCCAATAATTGTAATACAAACTTTTGAATATTTGATGACATTCTTCTACCTTCTTCAATTGCATTCAAAATAGAAGCAAAATTATCATCAGTTAAAACAATATCAGAAGCATCTTTAGCGACATCTGACCCATTCAATCCCATAGCAATACCAACGTCGGCTTTCTTTAAAGATGGAGAATCATTGACCCCATCACCGGTCATAGCAGCAAATTTCTTTCTTCTATGTAAGGCATCAATCATACGAACTTTGGTTTTTGGTGCACAACGGGCAATGACTAAAGGTAAAACGGGTAACTTGTCAATTTCTTCATCACTTAATGCATCAAATTCATTAGCAGTCATGGTCATTGCTTTAACCACATCTTCACTATAATGATATAAATTACGTGGTAAAATACCAACTTCTTGAGCAATAGCCTTTGCTGTACCTGGATGATCACCAGTAAGCATATGAACATTGATACCGGCTCTGTGACACAATTTCACCGATGGAGCAGTTTCTTCTCTTGGTGGATCATAAATACCAATTAAACCTTGGAAAATCAAATGTGATTCAACTTGTTCACGATTACTGATATCAGCATCACCAAGGTCTTTAGTTGCAAATGCTAATACTCTTAAACCTTGAGATGATAATGCCACCATATTTTCTTCAATTAATTTAATGTCAGCTTCAGTTAATTTGACCAATGTTTGAGAATCAAAATTATCGTCAGTTCTTTCACCGTACCAGTAATCACATAATTCTAAAACTCTCTCAACAGCACCCTTGGTATAAACTTTAGTCTCGCCAGCTTTTTTGTAGATGGCAGACATTCTTTTGATTGAAGAATCGAATGGGAATTCAGCCAAGTGTTCATAATCTTGAGCTATGGATTCACGACCGTAATTCAATCTAGTAGTGAAAACTTGAATGGCAATTTCAGTAGCGTCTCCATGAGCTTTCCAAACTAATTCTCCTGTCTCTTCATCTTTGGTTTCATTAACAGTAGCAATATTTGCCAAAGTAGCTGTCATTAACCATTTGTGCATAGATTCTGGCATTGGATCAGGATATGGTTTATTGAAATCGATTTCTTCATCAGTATCTTTAATAAACTTTGGTGAAAATGGAGAATATCTAACATCTCCAATGGTTGGATTATAAGGTTCATTAGAATTTTGTACATCTAATGTACCAACATTTGGCAACCAAACTTTTTTGGCAATCATTTTACCTTGAGTCAAAGTACCTGTTTTATCTGAACAAATATTATCAATCCCACCTAATGCTTCCAATGCATCTAATTTTCTAACAATAACATTTTTAGTAACCATTACTTGGGCACCAACGGCCATAGTAATCGTTAAAACAACGATAAGTGAAGAAGGAATCATTGATAATGCAACACAGATGGCATAAATGGCCACTTCTTTATTGACATGAAACTTCTGAGATGCCATAACAACAATAGCAAATACTACCGCCACCCAAAACAATAAAATTGCCAACCATGATAATCTCTTTTGTAAAGGAGTTCCAGTAGTGACACCTAAAATGTTCCCCACAATATCATAAATACTTCCCAACCCAGCATGGAAGTATTCTCTTTTTTGTGGTTGACGTCCATTAGATTTATCAACTTTTCTAATCAATCCACTATCACCTTGTAATGATTTAGCAATTGAACCAATTTCAGTGTTCAATCCGGTTCCAATAGCTATACCAGACCCTCTTCCCTTTGAGACGATTGAAGAAGAATAGATCAAATTCAAACGATCCCCCACAGGTATTGGCACAGAAAAATCATCATAAACTATTTGAAAATTTTTTGCCACTGGTAATGATTCACCAGTTAACAAGGCTTCATCAGTTTCTAAATTCATACAATCAAACAATCGAATATCAGCAGGGACAGTGTCTCCAACTCTGACATGAACAATATCTCCAGGAACAACTTCTTCTGCTGGGATAGTTAAGTCATCACCATTTCTAGTTACTCTTGCCGTGGGAGAAGATAAATTTCTTAATGATCCCATAGTTTTTTCAGCTTTCAATTCTTGGACAAATCCAATAACAACATTAATTAAAATCACCCCAGCAATAACTCCACCAGAAATCCAATCTTTAATGGCAAGAGCAATAATCATACTAATGATCAATACCAAAATCATGGCATTGAAAACTTGATGAGCAAGAATTTTGACATATGAAATCGATTCTTCTTTACCTAAATTGTTGGGACCATAAGTTTGCAAACGTTTTGCAGCATCGTGAGTTGATAACCCATTGATTATATTGGTAGTAAATTCTTGAGCAACATTTTCCACAGTCAATCTATAAGCTTCTATATTTTGAGTATTATCATATATCGATTTCTTACTGCTTTCATTTTCATAGCTCTCACTAACAGAAGAGCCATTTTTCTCGTTAATTTTAGTAGCGCCGTTTATTTTCAAATACTAATAAAACAATGATAAATACAAGGAAGTAGACGAGTATTGTAGAACTCTGAAAATATAGTCAAATAAATAAAAAGTTTGTCTGTGTGTGTGTATGTATGCAATAGATTGGATTGGAATATTTAATCTAAAGCAATTTGATGGTTGATGTTGCAAACTTTTTCTTTACAAGGGGGGGGGAGGGAGAAAAATAAAAAAAAAGAAGATAAAAATTAAAAGAACAAGAGTGGGAATTAATCAATAATTTATATTCCAGAGTTAAAAAAAAAAAAAAAGAAGTAGAAAGTTAAGAGTTAAAGCCTCTTAATATTTGATGGTTATGATATTTGTGATAAAATGAATGGATGAAATGGATACTTTGTCTAACTTCTAATCTATTAAGATTTTGAAAAGAAAAAAATATTTTTGAATATTGCTTGCTTTAGCCATTAGTAGGTAATTATTGCCGAGTAAGTTCTTTAGGGATAAGAAATTACACAAAATTATATTCCCGTTTTTTTTCTCTCTCTTTCTAACAAAATCTAAATTATGTGGAAAACTAGTCATCGCAAGAAGATGATTTATACAGTTAGACTTACCATACCCACACACGACCATTTAGTTTTGACGTTAGATTTGATTATTTCTAATATGAATGTTAATCACTGACTGTTTTGAAGGAACTCATCAACTGTTTTCTTTTCTTAATTGTCCCCGTCCCCTACCCACGTGTGTAATTAAAAATCGCAACGGTTAATTAAGCCAAGAATTTGAATTTCAGTACTTATTGGAAATTGCCCAGAAAATATTTATACCCACTGAACGCTTAATCATCCGTCCGCCCATTTGAGCAGTTTAACCAAATCTAGATGGTAAATGAAAATGGTCTAGTTATGACAAAATTGAAATGTAGTACAAAGTTTAATTACAAGGCTACAACATATACAATGTTTCATTTTGGTTATTGATTTTTCATTTTTCCGGGTCATCTGTATTTTCTTTTTGCTGCATATATGACGTATTTCCGAATCATCTATTTTCTTTTGATTGTTCATTCCATTTAATTCTTGGTATATAAGCCTTGTCTTGGTCATAGTCAATAATGGACATAGCCATGGTATACGGCAAAAAAATTAGTAAAGATAAAGTTTATTGTATTGATTTAATCTTGGCTTTTATTCTAATGCAATGTGGTCGGATCTTGCCAAGTTAATTAAATTGATGATTTTGATTAAACTTTTTAATTTGTTAGTAAGATGTTGCAATTAAGAAATGAAAAACTGCTTTCTCAATTTTATACTCTACGCCTTTAAAACGACCTTGGTGTTACATGCGCTTATAAATTGAATATGGTTATTAGAAGAATAAGTAATTCTTGTTTTTTTTTTGGCCGAATATTTTTCAGATTTTGCTGAAAATTCAGAATAAATAATTAAGCAAACATTTCAAACCTTGAACTCTTTAATACTATCAATAGTTCTAAACAGAAAGATAGAGTTGCAACTCTCTTGAGTTTAGTTTAAGACCCAAGTGTCCATTTATGATTGGTTATACCCATCAATCCATATAAAACAAGCCTTACATACTGAAAAGGACTTTGTGAACTGCATCAGATAAATCTCAGAGCTCATAATTATTCAACAAATACAGGTCAATCTAGAGTTTTGTTTGATACTATAATGCTACGTGTACAGGGGTATTATCTTAATAGTTGCAAAAAAAAGTAATCTACTATGGAACACATATTCTATTAGATCAACGCGTAAATCTAAAACGCCAAATAAAACAAAACAAACACGTAAAGCGGAAGGAAAAAAAAAAGAAGACACAGTGGTAAGTTCAACTACACACGACCTTTTATGAGTTGATTTTAAATCAAAAGTGAGAGAGAGAGTGGGAAACTAAAAGAAGAAAAAAAATTAAAAGGACAACTCATTCTTCTATTGTTGGTTGGTTTGTTCTATTTTATTATTATATCTTAATTTTTTTTTTTTTTTCGTTCAAGATTCTTTTTCAAGATTTTTCATTTTTACAACAACAACAACAACAACCACAACCACAACTATAAACAATTGATATAGCATTATCTTTTAAGATTATTGAATAAAGGTCAATTTATAGCGCCCCCCCTCACTCCACCTCCTACCGTCTTTCTTTCACGCAACTAAAACAAATTTTTATATTTTTATTCTTATTTTTATTTTTATTTTTATTTTTATTTTAGTTTCCCATTCAATATGGCAAAGAAACCGGTCACGCCCGCTTCTAAAGTTGCTGCAAAACAGGCTGCTGTTAGAAGCAGACACCAAGAAGATGTATTCACACTTGATCCATTGATAGATCCAATATTTCAAAAGGGAGAATTGCGTTCGTATTTGGTAACCGAACCTTCTCCTAGTGTTCTTAAAAAAAGACTGATTCACACCAAAGAATACTGGATGCTTTCAAGTTTATTATTAATTGCTTTCTACGTTAGAATGTATAATTTATCCAATCCAAACTCAGTAGTTTTCGATGAAGTCCATTTTGGTGGGTTTGCCAGAAAATATATTTTGGGTACTTTTTTCATGGATGTACACCCTCCATTGGCTAAAATGCTTTTTGGAGCTGTTGGAGCCATTGGTGGATTCAAAGGTGATTTTGAATTTAAATCAATTGGTGATAAATTTCCTGATTCTACACCTTATATATTTATGAGACAATTCCCAGCATTGTTGGGTGTTGGAACTGTTATCTTGTGCTATTTGACTTTGAGACAATCAGGTGTTAGACCAATTATTGCTTATATAACTACCTTTTTATTGATTATTGAAAACTCCAATGTCACTATTTCAAGATATATTTTGTTAGATTCCCCCTTGATTTTCTTTATTGCTGCTGCTATTTATGCTTGGAAGAAATTTGAAATTCAAATTCCATTCACCTTTGGCTGGTATAGAAGTTTATTGGCAACTGGTATTGCTCTTGGTTTAGCATTGAGTTCCAAATGGGTTGGTTTGTTTACCGTTGCCTGGGTTGGTTTCTTATGTATCTACCAATTGTGGTTCCTTATTGGTGATTTATCAGTAAGTACCAAAAAAATTTGGGGCCATTTTTTCGCAAGAGGAATTATCTTGTTGGGTGTACCAATTGCCTTATATCTTGGATTTTTTGCCATTCATTTCCAATTATTAAATAAAGAAGGTGATGGAGGTGCCTTTATGAGTAGTGCCTTTAGAGCCGGATTGCAAGGTAATAAAATTCCAAGAGATATTACCGAACAAGTTGGATTAGGATCAGTTGTTACTATTCGTCACGTTGATACTCAAGGTGGATATTTGCATTCACATGAACATTTCTATCAAACAGGTTCCAAACAACAACAAATTACCTTATATCCTCATTTGGACTCTAACAACAAGTGGTCAATTGAACCTTACAACGGCACCATCCATAATGAAACTTTTGTTCCTTTAATTAACGGTATGAAGATTAGATTGAAGCATATTAATACTGGTAGAAGATTGCATTCACATGATGAAAAACCTCCAGTTAGTGAACGTGACTGGCAAAAGGAATGTTCATGTTATGGATACGATGGATTTGCTGGTGATGCAAATGATGATTGGGTTGTTGAAATTGTCAATTATAGATCACAAAAGGGTGAAGCTCAAACATTTGTTAAAGCCATCAATACTATTTTCAGATTGAGACATGCCATGACCGGTCATTATTTGTTTTCCAGTGAAGTGAAATTACCAGAATGGGGGTTTGGTCAACAAGAAGTCACTAGTGCTTCACAAGGTAAACGTGCATTAACACATTGGTATATTGAAACCAATGAAAACAGTATATTGCCTCCTTCAGAAGCCAAAATTATCAATTATCCTAAATTATCCCTTTGGCAAAAAGTTGTTGAATCACACAAGAGAATGTGGAAGATTAATCAAGGATTAACTTCACATCATCATTGGCAATCTAGTCCATCTGAATGGCCATTATTGTTGAGGGGTATCAATTACTGGAACAAAGAACATAAGCAAGTATATTTGTTGGGTAATGCTGTTACCTGGTGGGCAGCCACTTTGTCAATTATCACTTTTGGAACCTATGTATTGGTTACTGTTTTCAGATGGCATCTTGGTACACCTTTGTCAACAAATAAACATGTTTTCAATTTCAATGTGCAAACTTTTTCATATGTTTTAGGATGGGCTTTACATTATCTTCCATTTTTCATTATGGGTAGACAATTGTTTTTACATCATTATTTACCAGCATTATATTTTGGTATTTTGGCGTTGGGACATTTTTTCGAAATTTTCACTGGTTATTTGACTTCTCGTTCTAAATATTTCCAACAAGTGGCATTTGTATTAGTTGGATTATTTTCCATTTTAAGTTTGGTATTTTATGTCAATTATTCATCTTTAATCTATGGTACTCCCTGGACTAAGGCAAGTTGTGAATTGACCAAACCATTTAGTGGTTGGGATTATAATTGTGGCACATTTTTCGATACTTTAGGAGAATATGACATTCAAGAGAAATCATTAGCTTCAGAATCTGAAATACCAACAGAAACAGTAGTTGTTGAAGCTAAACAAACTCCTAAAGCTGAACCAAAATTGGCTAAACAAGATGATCACATTGAATCCCCTGCTGCTGCTGAACCTGTTGAAGAGAAAGAAGTCAAAGAAGAAGTTGAACAATTGGCACCACCCTTAGCTGTTGATTTTGAAGAAGAAACTCCTAAAGTGGAAGACCCACAAGTTGCTGATGTAGATGCTTCCAGTAACGATGAAAAATCTGTTGAGGAAAAGCAACAACAAGAACAACAACAAGAACAAGAACAGGTTGAAGATGAATCAGTGCATCAAGTTCAACAATAGTTGTAGATGAAAACTTAGTAGAAGGAAATTATCTTTTGCAGAAAGAGAAATATGAACATATATTACACATCACATTTTACATATTTGTATACTAATTGTTAGTAAATATACTCGTTATTCTAAATAAATACAGAAAATGTAAAAATAATTTGATTTGATCTTGTTAGTATTTGACACTTAGCTCACTTGTCTAAGATAAACCAACGGTAGAGTTTGTGGTTAAGTGTAGGCAAACGTAACGAGGAGTAACTATAACAGGAATGTAATCTATTAAACTTGTTTGCTGACATCCTAAACGAAAGTCAATATTTGGGCAATTTGCCTATTACTTATATCTTATTAATCAACACTAGTACTCTTTACTTTCACATAGTCAGGTCTATATTATTAGGAATATCGCTCAGACAAACTGAACTTGGGGATATACTAGGCATGAAATCATCCAACCAACCCATGAAATTAATTAGTATTTAACATCATGCTACACCACATGTATTCCAGAATTTATATTTTTGCGTTAATCGGAATTGTTGTTGTTACCTCCATCCATTCCGGATTCGATTTGTTGTGACTTCATATAATACAATCAAATGCAACTGCTATGGAAATGTAGATATTGCACGGCATTTCAATAGTTAAAGCTTAACAATGGGGAGTCCATTTGTTTGTTCTGGAACTATACTCTCATACGAAATATGATTGTTCGACGGGAAAATCAAAATAATAACACAAAGTCAAATATTGGTGAACAATAGTGGCGAGATTATGCAATAACCAGAAGAAAAATTGCAAAAATATTGCACCCAAACTATTAACTGATTGAGGATAAGGTGGAAGTATCAATTTTCAAGAGCACAAAAACAATCACAGTTTGGTATCAATGTTTGAAATCTTGTTTTTTATCGTTGTCTTTGTTTACATCAACAAAGAGATAGCCCACTTTCTGGAAAAAACAATTCTGGTCGTCGTACACTAGATACTCAATTGTTTGTGTGACGATGAGATGATCCAATTACAAGATAATCAAGCTTATTGTTGATGAAATCGATTCAAAAAATAAAACAAAAACACATAGAATGCCTTATCATTTATCTGACTTGGAAGAGTATAAATCTAGCGCAAATGACCTCCTTATTCTTTGATAGTTCTTATTTTTAGATGTTTACTTATCCAATCAAGAAAATGTTATATTTAATACTTTTCCTTATCGCTCCCATCTATGCTGGGGTTTTACTTCCAACAAAACCTTCAATTGATCCTTTCTACAATGCTCCTGAAGGTTTCAAAAATGCTACTGTTGGAGATATCTTACAATTTAGAAAAACTCCAAAATCAATCACTGGTGGGTTTGTTCCGCTCAATGTCCAAAATTCATGGCAATTTTTAGTTAGATCCGAGGATTCATTTGGTAATCCAAATGTCATTGTCACTACTGTTATTGAACCAGTCAACGCTGATCCATCCAAGATTGCTTCCTACCAGGTTTCTGAAAACGCTGCTAGAGCTGATTGTGCCCCATCGTATGCCCTTCAATTTGGCTCTGATGTAAGTACTTTAGCCACCCAGGCTGAAACGTATTTATTGGCACCATTGTTGGACAAAGGATATTATGTTGTGTCTCCTGATTATGAAGGACCTAAACTGACATTCACTGTCGGTAAACAATCTGGCCAAGCTGTGTTGAACTCCATTCGCGCAAGTTTGAAGTCAGGAAAAATCACTAATATTGCTGAAGATGCCAAAGTTGTAATGTGGGGGTATTCTGGTGGATCATTAGCTTCGGGATGGGCAGCTGCTTTACAACCAGACTATGCACCTGAATTGAGTAGAAATTTGTTGGGTGTTGCTTTAGGTGGATTTATTACTAACGTCACCGCTACAGTAGAAGCTACTGATGATACTATCTTTGCTGGAATTGCAGCTAATGTTTTGGGTGGTATCGCAAACGAATATCCAGAGTTCAAATCAATCTTGCAAAATGATACCAATAAACTGTCGATATTCAATAAAATCAACAATCACTGCTTGACAGATAGCTTTATAAAGTATGTGGGAGCTAGATTTTTAACTGGTGACAACAAGGTTTTCAAATCTGGTTGGAACATCTTCAAAAACTTGGTAGTGTCTAAGATCGTTAAAGATAACGGATTGGTGTATCAAAAACAATTAATTCCTACAATACCTGTGTTCATCTACCACGGTTCAATGGATCAAATTTCTCCAATTTTGAATCCAAAGAAAACTTATCAAAATTGGTGTGATGCTGGTATTTCCTCTATAGAATTTGCTGAAGATTTGACAAATGGACACTTTACTGAATCCATTGTTGGTGCTCCTGCTGCTTTGACTTGGATTATCGACAGATTTTCTAACAAACCACCCGTAGATGGCTGTCAACATGTTGTGAGAACTACCAACTATGAATACCCAAACGTTTCCTCTTCAATACTTGACTATTTTAAGGCAGCAATGGATGTCGTTGCACAACAAGGGCTTGGTCCTAATATTCAAAAGGATCAACTTGAAATTAAAAGTAATTTATAAATTGCTGGTCAAGCTCTTCCTCTTTTTTTTGTATACTAAGTAAACTTTTTTATAGCTCAAATTTGTTCGAAATATATGTTTTAGGAATAAATATATCTTCTTTCCCATTATAATCTTAGTATATAGCCTTTAATGAGACATCTCAATTTGGAAAAAATTGGTTTCATTGTGGTTGCGAGATAAACATTTCTCTCCAGAAAAAAAACCAAACAAAAAAAAATAAACATCCACACAAATTCTGGCAACACCAACTTATAATAACAAATAATCGTACTAGTACACCTATATTTACCGCATGACATGTCTTCTACCAAACATCCACCATTACCCTCAGTCACCAATCAGAAAAGAAAGAGAAGGCGTCAAAGGTTATTTGCGAAGGATATAGAAAATTTGTTATATGCGATGGGTGATCGACCTGTGAGTACAGAGGCCACTGTCAATGCGTTGGAGGATGTATTGGTCGAATACATTTCACAAATATCATACTCGATGGTAAATTTTGCAAAGAGTCAAAATCGAACACGAGTCAAGTTGAATGATTTGGCATTTACATTAAGAAATGATCCGATGAAATTAGCTCGTTTCCGATACATTCTAGAGCAAAGTTATAAAATAGAAAAGGCGAAAAAAATGTTTGATGACGATAAATATGATAACAAGAACCATGAAGATGATGACGACGACGACGATGAAGAAGACGAAGATAATCATGAAAATGGACGAAACATGAAGGATAAATCAAGTACTAAAAATGATTCAAAACAACTGAAAAAGAAAAAGAAGAAAAACCATACTTGAAACCCAGGACATTTTATTATGATTATGTAACACTCGTTTAATATATAATTCGTTGAGTTTTCCGATCTCTTAATCACACATTTGCTCAGTTTTTCTTCTTTATTTGTCTCTCTTTCAATAAGATTACGTAATCACACGTTCAACTATAACGATATCTTTAACACGCTACAATTCAAACTCTCTCCCCAAAAAAAAAATT
>OBUW01000549.1_pt1 | contig 18124 bp, 19 predicted proteins | sample 1475761 | NCBI WGS metagenome assembly OBUW01 (sample SAMEA2579908, study PRJEB22360) | human gut metagenome | biome: human gut; feature: human-associated habitat; material: faeces | place: Denmark | collected 2008/2010
CAATGCAAGTTGGGGTGGGACGACGAAATAAATTTTGCGAAAATATCATTTCTGTCCCACTCCCAAAATGGTATGGTATTGGTTAAAATGTATTGTCTCAAAGATTAGTCACTTTTAAAGATAAAGAATTGTCATGAATTAAAGCGCATGTACTGATGTGTTACATGTCGCAATGATGGCTTTCAGTTATTTATCGATAACATCACTCTTGATACCTTTAGATTTTAAGAAATCTTTAATTTTATCTTGTTGCTTTTTATTAACATCACCGGCATATTTTGTTGGCACGTCGACAACATTGATTTTATTTTGCGGTTGATAGCTAAGCTTTTCAATATCTTCATCAACATTGGCGATTGTACTATTTAAAGCTTTGAAGTAATTCATCATTAATTCAACGGGTTTCTTATATTCTTTAGGAATATTGTTTTCAGTGACAAATTTCTTGAAATGCAAATCATTTTTAACAGCTAAGTTAGATAAGTGACTAAGTGTTTCTGCTTGTTTTTCAGTCACTTTTGTTTGACTGTCAATTTGTTTATCTAGTTTATGTTGCATTATATATTTGTTATCAAGTATATCGCTATTTACAGACAAATACTTTTCTATAGCTTGCTTCATCTCTGCATCACTAATATCACTATTTTTCTTATCTGAGTTAAAGATATCTTTTGTTTCTAATTTTTTAGCGCTTTTAGGTGCATGGATGCCAGTACTTGTGTGATGATCTTCGTTATCAGATTGATCGGACGCGCAACCTGTAAGAATTAATGTCGATGCTAAAAATGTACTTAGTAGTAATCTCTTTTTCATAATGTAATATAACTCCTTGGTTTATCTTTAATTGAAAAAATGTGTATTCATGTTTAATAGAGTAACATTGAATTAGTTTGGAATGTCACGATGACCTTGCAATGACCATAGACGTAAATGATTACGTGCATGAGTTGCTTTTTCTATCAATAATGCATCATTTTGGACGTTGTTAAGGATAGCATTATCTATAAATAACTGCATAATTGGTTGAATCAATTTAGACGTAGGTATCGTACGTAAAAGCATAATGATTTCATTCACATACTTTTCCTTCTCAATATCATTTTTTATATTGATTTGTTTGCGAGAGGTACATACTTTAAGCATTATCGCACACCTCGTTGTATATATTAAGTTTATCATAACATGATTTTATGTCGGGATAAAAAAATAACAGCATCTTAACAAATGTAAGATACTGTCAGTGAAATGAATGAAACTTTAGTTTCTGATAATATAGTCAAAGGCATTTAATGCTGCATTTGCACCAGCGCCCATTGAAATAATAATTTGTTTGTTCTTCTGATCTGTTACATCGCCAGCAGCAAATATTCCAGGTACGTTAGTATTATTGTTACGATCAATAACAATTTCACCACGTTCGTTTAATTCAACAGCATCTTTTAACCATGATGTATTTGGAAGTAAACCAATTTGAACAAAGATACCATCTAAGTTAAGTAGATGTTCTTCGCCGGTGCTCATGTCTTCGTAACGTATACCTGTAACATGGTCTTCTCCGACAACTTCAGTAGTTTTGGCATTTGTTTTGATATCAACATTTGATAAAGAACGTAAACGATCTTGTAACACGTTGTCTGCTTTTAATTCGCTAGCGAATTCGAATAATGTAACATGATTAACGATACCAGCAAGGTCAATAGCTGCTTCAACCCCAGAGTTACCGCCACCGATAACTGCTACGTCTTTATTTTCAAATAGAGGTCCGTCACAGTGCGGGCAGAATGCAACACCTTTATTAATCAATTGCTCTTCACCTGGAATGTTTAGCTTACGCCAACCTGCACCAGTAGCGATAATGACTGTTTTACTTTCTAAGACAGCACCGTTTTCTAACGTAACTTTAATTGCTTCGTCAGTCTTTTCGATATCTGTAGCACGAATACCTGTCATTGCATCAATGTCATATTGATCAATGTGCGCTGCTAAGTTAGAAGAAAATTCAGAACCAGTTGTTTCTTTAACAGTAATGAAGTTCTCAATACCAGCAGTATCATTAACTTGGCCACCGATACGATCAGCAACTATACCAGTACGTAAACCTTTACGTGCTGTGTAAATCGCTGCACTACCACTAGCAGGACCACCACCAACGATTAAGACATCATAAGGTTCTTTATTTTCAAACTCAGATGCATCTGCCGTACTGCCTAGTTTCGAAAGAATATCTTGGATCGTCATACGACCATTGCCAAATTCTTCGCCATTTAAAAAGACAGCAGGGACTGCCATGATGTTTTCAGATTCTTCACGGAACACTGCACCATCAATCATAGAATGCGTGATGTTAGGGTTGATCACACTCATTAAGTTAAGTGCTTGAACGACATCAGGACATTTTTGACACGTTAAACTAATGAATGTTTCAAAATGGAATGAACCTTCTAAGTTTTTAATTTGGTCAATGATTGACTGTTTTTCTTTAGGTGCACGACCACTAACCTGTAAAATTGCTAAAACAAGTGAGTTAAACTCGTGACCTAATGGAATACCTGCAAATGTTACACCTGTTTCTTCGCCAGGACGATTGACTGAGAAACTTGGTGTACGTTTTAAAGACTTTTCAGAAAGTGAAAGTCTAGGTGACATATCAGAAATTTCTGTTAATAATTCTTTGAGTTCCTTAGATTTATCATCTGAACCAAGGCTGGCAACGAATTCAACGTTGCCCTCCATTAGTTCTAATAGTTGTTTAAGTTGTTGTTTTAAATCAGCATTAAGCATGGTTGTAATGCCTCCTTAGATTTTACCTACTAAATCTAAACCAGGTTGTAATGTTTTAGCGCCTTCTTCCCATTTAGCTGGGCATACTTCGCCAGGGTTTTTACGAACATATTGAGCTGCTTTGATTTTGTGAGCTAATGTACTAGCGTCACGGCCAATTCCGTCAGCGTTAATTTCAGATGCTTGTACAACACCGTCTGGGTCGATAATGAATGTACCACGTTGAGCTAAACCAGTAGCTTCATCTAATACATCAAAATTACGAGTGATTGTTTGTGATGGGTCACCAATCATAGTGTAAGTGATTTTGCTAATTGCATCTGAATGGTCATGCCATGCTTTGTGTACGAAGTGAGTATCAGTTGATACTGAGAATACATTTACGCCTAATTTTTGTAATTCTTCATATTGGTTTTGTAAGTCTTCTAATTCAGTTGGACAAACGAATGAGAAGTCAGCAGGATAGAAGCATACTACGCTCCAAGAACCTTTTAAATCTTCTTGTGTAACTTCTTTAAATTGATCTTTTTTTGGATCGAAAGCTTGCGCTGTAAATGGTAAGATTTCTTTGTTAATTAATGACATAAATATCTTCCTCCTAAGAATTTAAGTATGAATTAGAACTATCAATTGATTGCGCTTAATTATAATAATTCTAATCTCTTAGTTAGCATTATTACATTTTGATCCAGAATAGTCAACTGGATAACTTTGTAAAGTGAATGATTACTTTTAAAATAAAGAAAGATAATATAAAGTGCTTTGATAATGGATTTTGTAGTCGATGATTTAAAAGGTTGTGTCTATATTTAATATCTTGATTTTAATGTAAAAAATGTAAAAAAAGAAGATTTGTATTCTCAACTAAGTCAACCTTATTGATAATGGTGTGAGAATATTTGTTCGAGATGGATGAAGGTAATGCGTGAGAAACTGGATTTTTCAAGTGTGAGGCAATATTTTTAAAAGTTCGATTATTAACTTATAAGCAAATAATTGCTATAAAAAAGTTTGGACGTGTACAATTGCAATATGAATATTTTTAATTAACTGTAAAGTATCGAGGAGTGGGTAACGTGTCAGATCATGTATATAATCTTGTGAAAAAGCATCATTCTGTTAGAAAATTTAAGAATAAACCTTTAAGTGAAGACGTTGTTAAAAAATTAGTAGAAGCTGGACAAAGCGCTTCGACGTCGAGCTTCCTACAAGCATATTCAATTATTGGTATCGATGATGAGAAGATTAAAGAAAATTTACGAGAAGTTTCTGGACAACCTTATGTTGTAGAAAATGGCTATTTATTCGTTTTTGTTATTGATTATTATCGTCATCATTTAGTTGATCAACATGCTGAAACTGATATGGAAAATGCATATGGTTCAACGGAAGGTTTGCTAGTAGGTGCAATCGATGCAGCATTAGTTGCCGAAAATATTGCGGTAACTGCTGAAGATATGGGGTATGGCATTGTCTTTTTAGGATCATTAAGAAATGATGTTGAACGCGTTCGAGAAATTTTAGACTTACCTGACTATGTCTTCCCGGTATTTGGTATGGCAGTAGGGGAACCCGCAGATGACGAAAATGGTGCAGCCAAGCCACGCTTACCATTTGACCATGTCTTCCATCACAATAAGTATCGTGCTGATAAGGAAACACAGTATGCACAAATGGCAGATTACGACCAGACAATCAGCGAGTACTATGATCAACGTACAAACGGGAATCGCAAAGAAACATGGTCGCAGCAAATTGAGATGTTCCTAGGAAACAAAGCAAGATTAGATATGTTAGAACAATTGCAAAAATCAGGATTAATACAGCGATAGCAAGATACCAAAATAACCCGCCCCCTCTAGCTTAAAATGATAAGTATAGCTAGAGGGGGCGGGTATTTCTTGCAATGAATTAGTGTGAAGTTAATGCAGCACTATCATTTGATTCGAAAGTATCTTTGTCCCAATGTTTAGTTAACTTGGCGGTACCTGTACCAGCTAGCATTGAATCGTTCACGTTTAATGCTGTTCTACCCATGTCAATCAATGGTTCAACGGAGATGAGCACGCCGGCTAAAGCGACTGGCAAGTTTAACGTTGACAACACCAATATGGATGCAAATGTAGCCCCGCCACCGACGCCAGCAACGCCGAATGAACTAATAATCACGACAGCGATTAACGTTACAATAAATTGTAAATCAATTTCTACATTAGCGACGGGTGCGACCATAATTGCAAGCATGGCAGGATAAATACCTGCACAACCATTTTGTCCAATCGACAATCCAAATGTCGCAGCGAAATTGGCAATACCTTCTGGCACGCCTAGACGTCTTGTTTGTGTTTGTACATTCAGTGGTAAGGCACCCGCGCTTGAGCGTGATGTGAATGCAAAGATTAATACTTCCAAAGTCTTTTTAACATAGCGAATTGGGCTAATACCTAACAGACTTAAAATAATTAAGTGAATGATATACATCGTAATTAACGCAGCGTACGATGCGATTAAGAATTTTCCTAAAGTCCAAATGGCGCCAAAGTCACTTGTCGATAACGTGTTGGCCATAATTGCTAATACACCGTATGGCGTTAAACGTAAGACGAACGTCACAATCGCCATTACTAGTGAATAGATAGCGTCAATCGCACGCTTTAGCAATTCACCATGATCAGGTTGTTTGCGTGCTACGCGTAAATAAGCAAATCCTATAAACGAAGCAAATATCACGACAGCAATCGTGGAAGTTGCACGTTGTCCAGTGAAATCTAAGAATGGATTTTTAGGCAATAATTCCAAAATTTGTTGTGGTAACGTATGTGCTGTTAAATCTTTCGCTTGTTTAGCAATTTCGCTTCCGCGTGCTTGTTCAGCGTTACCAAGATTAATTGTTGATGCGTCTAAACCAAACACCAAGGCATACACAACACCGACAATTGCAGCAATGGTGACAGTGCCAATTAAAAAGACAAAAATGAGACTACCAATTTTAGCAAACTTTTCTCCGATTTGAATTTTAGTGAATGCAGCGACAATAGAAATGAAAATTAAAGGCATCACAATCATTTGCAACAATGCAACGTAACCTTGTCCGACAATGTTGAACCAGTCACTTGTTGATGTAATAATATTCGAATGTGTACCATAAATAAGATGTAATAATACGCCGAATATTATACCAATCCCTAAAGCTGTAAACACACGTTTCGCAAAAGATATATGTTTGCGAGCCATCATGTGCAATATTACGATGAAAATCACCAATACAATAATATTAATCAGTGTAAGAAAAGCATTCATGAACGTCACTCCTCAAATTTTTAAATATAATTCCGACTAGTATGCTAAGAATAATATTAATTTTATAATATTTCAAGAGGGTATTTGCAATTAAATGTAAACATGATGAAATTCGACCGTTGGCATAAGAGAATTTGTAAACAAATCGTTTTGAATTAAGTAGAGAAAGGTGAAAAGGGTTAATAGCGTGATGAGCTAGTCGATTAAAGTTAATATTTGAAAATGAAGCAAGGTATTAAATGCAATAAATTAAATAAGTTGTCATTACAGCGTTAATAATAGAAATGATTTTAACGGAAAAAAGTGATGAATATTTGGAAAAGATATATATCGTGCACTGTCATGAGAGATAAGATATGAGAAAACAAATGTATCCTTGAATCGAGATGTGGCTATGGCGGTTTGATAAAAATTGCTAACCTCATATTTATTGAATAAAAAGATAATAAATGATCAACCTTGAAAAGACGCTTCGAACAAACACGTTGTAAAAAAATCTGTCGAATCAAAATCAGTATCTTTTGAGGGTTCGTGTGTGCAGGTGGTAGTTCAAAAGCTACCGTAAACAAATATTTTTGTTTGAGCAAAAAGGCGTTTGTAGTAAATGTGAATATGAGTGTGCCCTTGTGCGATTCGTCAGTTACTAACACAGCCAAACATTTAAATTGAATGGGCTCATAAGATGAATCTGTTTAGGAATACACAGAAGCCATCCCATTTAAAAGTAACATACTACAAAAATTTATTCAAAATTCAATATTAATCATAATGAATAATTAAAAAACCTGAAACAAATTAGTTTGATATGCTCTCTTCAAAGTAGACATTGAAAGGAGTATATCAGCTTGTTTCAGGTTTTATGATTGAGTATTAAATTTGAAAATAAATTACAGTTCTATAGGTTTATAAAAAATCAGTTTTTAAATCATAGCTATACATTACTGAGTCTTAAACTTGTGTTCAAATCATAAGTTTACAGGTTGAATAAACGTGCGAAGAAACCTTTTTTCTCTTCTTGAGGTTTAGGTTCTGCCATTTCAGACTGTGAAGCTGTGCTATCATTTTCTGCTTTCGCTTCCGATGAATCGTTCGAAGTAGCTTGTTTAGAAGCTTCTGCATGGGCTTCTGCTACTTGTTGTACAGCATCATGTTGCGCTTCTGCATCTACTGTAGCTTCTTTATTTGAAGTCTCAACTGCTTTGTCATTTTTAGACTGCTCAACGCTGGCTTTTTCAATTGCTTCAGTTGCAGAAATTTGATCCTCTTTATCTACTTTAGTAGCATTGCCATCGCCTGCATTTTCTGCTTTAGTATCCGTCTTGGCGTCTGTTGATGTATTCACTCCAGCAACCTTCGAATCTTTGCTGTCAGTTTTATCTTCAGTAACAGCATTACTTTCAACTTTATTTGTTGATTCAGCCAATACTTTAGCTTGAGATGCTTGTGCTTCTTGGATAGCCTCTTGTGATGTTTGGATTGCTTTTAATGATTCACTATTTGAATCGATTTTAGTTGTAAGTTGATTTTGAAGTTCTTTTAATTCTTGTTGTTGCTGATGTACTTGATTCATCATTTGACCAAGTAGGTGACGTTCTTCGCGCATTTTCTGGATTTCTAGACGTAAATCTTCTACTAGTTGAGCGACATTTTGATTAGTAGGTAAGTTTTTGTCATCGTTTTTGACAATGACTTGCAGGAAGTCTTTTTCTTTTTCTAACTCATCAAACGCTAGATCATAACTATTTGTTTGTTTTACTTTGTCGGCAATGTCTTTGAAAAGCTCGATATCTTCTTCTTTGAAATCAGTTGCTTCACGACCACGATATTCAGTCTTGCTTAGTTGGTAACCACGTTCTTCTAAATGTTGAACAATTTTACGGACTTGCTTCTCACTTAGTTCTACGCGTTGTGCAAATTCTTTAGTTAACATACTTTAAAGTCCTTTCTGCATATACTTTATGTATACTGACGTTTGTCTACGGGCAGTGAAACGTCAGTCTTGCTTCATACATAGTTTAAACGTTATTGTTAGTGATTTCAAGTTTGTTTAAAATGGTTTACGTAAATCCATTTCTTCTAATAAATCATAAATAATTTCACGTGCGATACCATTTGCAAATACATACTTCAAAATATAATTTGATTTAACACTTGTACCGTAGATATCCTTTGTCAGTTTAATATTTTTCTTTAAAAATAAGTCCACTTTTTTAGTGTGACCATCATTAGTTGGATGAATGTAATCAATTTCAGTTTGTCTTTCAAATTGATGTTCGTATAAAAACTGTCTACGGTGTTCAATAATGAGCCCATTATCTTGTGTTAAATCTGCAGGTTCTTTAGGGACTTCCATCATTAAAAAGTTAATACTTCTAGAATGAACAAGGTTTGATAATAAGTTTAATTCATGTTCAATTTGATGTAATGTTTGTGTCATTAACTCATCATGGTTGGGTAGGTCTTTTGCAAATAAATAAATTAAAAATGCAGAATTGGTTGTGGCTTCATAATGTGCAGTTGCTAGACTGACAACAACATCGTTTTCTAAGCCTACGATAAAGACATAATCGTTTTCAGTTTTGTTGTTTTCTAATGAGCGTTTGATGATACGTTTATCTTCAGTTAAAGATAAATTTAACTTAGTATCGTAAAGTTTAAGTGCTTCGTTGTAATGTGGATCTTTGACAGATTGAATGGTTTTAAATTCCATAAGAACACCTCCCCAATTTAAATAATATTATAGCATAATCGCCTGTTGTAAAAGACTGTTCATAAACTTTTAAATGGTATAAAAAACTGTACTATCTTAAATTAGACAGTACAGTAATCTCATTTTGAATTCAGTGTGATAACTAAGCTTTGGGACCTTTAGATGCTTCAGCAAAATGTGTAATATCAACTTCTTCATAAGCTGAATTATTTTCTAGTACTTCTTGGTGAGATGAATGATCGCGAACGCCAACAACTAACATTTTATCGTCTAAAATAAGTTGTTTATATTTTTCTAATTCATCAGGCGCTAAGTTGTAGCGTGATAAAACTGCATGTTCACCATCTTCTCCTGTTAACAGTTTAGTCATTTTATCACTAAATGTTCCACTTGTTGAGATAAGGGAGATTTCAGAGTCGTGTAAGTCATTTAGGTGTAATTTACTTTTACTAATAATTGTTAGCTCTGATTCTAAATAACCTTCAGATTTCTTTTGATTGATTACGTTGTATAATTCGCCAGTGTCATTTACTACAGTAATATCTGCCATAGTTGTCGCCCCTTTAAAAATTTGTTTATTCAATCTTTTACCCTTCTTATTATAAAGTAAAACCCTTACATTATTAAGTTATAAGTCTTCATTCGCATTAAACGTCTCTGTACATTTATAAAACTATTAAAAGTTTACCTAAGCAGTTATTGAAAAAATGCCAAAAATTTGCTATTATCGTTAAATAATTTACATAAACTCATATAATCTAAAGAATATGGCTTTAGAAGTTTCTACCATGTTGCCTTGAACGACATGACTATGAGTAACAACACAATACTAGGAGTAGCTTCAGCCACTAAATTGTAACCATGATGGGTGATTTATATCATTTTATATGATGGTCACAGTTTATTTGATGAAACTTCTTTTACATTGATTGCATGACCAATACGTGATGCATGTTCGTTCACTCATAAACCCTGAAACTATTATTTAGTTTGGGGATTTTTTTGTATCTAGCACCAATTTAAGAGCAAAATGTTTCACACAAATCTGAGGAGGTTTTAAGAGTGGAGTTACTAGGACAAAAAGTAAAGGAAGACGGCGTTGTCATTGATGAGAAGATTTTAAAAGTCGATGGATTTTTAAATCATCAAATTGATGCAAAGTTAATGAATGAAGTTGGTCGCACTTTTTACGAGCAATTTAAAGATAAAGGGATTACTAAAATCTTAACCATTGAAGCTTCCGGTATCGCACCTGCAATCATGGCTGCACTACATTTTGATGTGCCATGTTTATTTGCGAAAAAAGCAAAACCTAGCACTTTGACGGATGGTTATTATGAAACATCTATTCATTCATTTACTAAAAATAAAACAAGTACGGTCATTGTTTCAAAAGAATTTTTATCAGAAGAAGATACTGTACTCATCATCGATGACTTTTTAGCAAATGGTGATGCTTCATTAGGGTTATACGATATCGCACAGCAAGCGAATGCTAAGACTGCTGGTATTGGTATTGTTGTTGAAAAAAGTTTCCAAAATGGGCATCAACGTTTAGAAAAAGCAGGTTTAACAGTTTCTTCTCTCTGCAAGGTTGCTTCACTAGAAGGAAATAAAGTGACATTGGTGGGAGAAGAATAATGAAAAATTTAATCCTAAGTGTTCAACATCTTTTAGCTATGTACGCAGGTGCCATCTTAGTTCCAATCATTGTTGGTACAAGTTTGAAGTTTACGCCTGAACAAATCGCTTACTTAGTTACAGTAGATATATTTATGTGTGGAGTTGCCACATTTTTACAAGCCAATAAAGTAACAGGAACAGGATTACCAATCGTTCTTGGATGTACATTCACGGCTGTTGCGCCCATGATTTTAATTGGTCAAACGAAAGGAATAGATGTACTTTACGGTTCGCTATTTTTATCAGGGATATTAGTTATTATCATCGCGCCTTTCTTTTCACATCTTGTAAAATTCTTCCCACCAGTAGTAACGGGTAGTGTTGTTACTATCATTGGTATCAATTTAATGCCAGTAGCAATGAATTACTTAGCTGGAGGTCAAGGTGCAAAGGACTATGGAGATGTTAAGAACATTTTGTTAGGTTTAATGACATTAATCATTATTCTTGTTTTACAAAGATTTACAACTGGATTTATTAAGAGTATTGCCATATTAATTGGACTCGTTTTAGGAACGATAGGCGCTGGCTTACTTGGGATGGTCGATATTAATCAAGTCAATCATGCCGGTTGGTTAGGCATCCCAGTGCCGTTTAGATTCTCAGGATTTAGCTTTGATGTGACATCGACGTTAGTGTTCTTTATTGTAGCTATCGTTAGTTTAATTGAGTCGACAGGTGTCTATCATGCGTTAAGTGAAATTACCGGTAAGAAGTTAGAAAGAAAAGATTTTCGTAAAGGTTATACTGCGGAAGGTCTAGCGATAGTGTTAGGTTCTATATTCAATTCATTTCCGTATACAGCCTATTCGCAAAATGTAGGACTCGTTTCTTTATCCGGTGCTAAGAAAAATAATGTTATATACGGCATGGTTGTGTTATTACTTATTTGTGGTTGTATACCTAAACTTGGTGCATTAGCGAATATCATTCCGCTACCTGTGTTAGGTGGTGCCATGATAGCTATGTTTGGCATGGTAATGGCATATGGTGTTAGTATATTAGGACATATCGATTTTAAAAATCAAAATAATTTATTAATTATCGCTGTATCAGTAGGATTAGGTACTGGTATAAGCGCTGTACCACAAGCATTTAAAGGTTTAGGTGAACAATTTGCATGGTTGACTCAAAACGGAATTGTTTTAGGCGCAATCTCTGCAATTATTCTTAATTTCTTTTTTAATGGAATAAAGTATAAACAAACGGAAGAAAATGTGAAATAATATAACTAATTAATTTGAAAAATGGAGGCTGTTTTTAATGTGGGAAAGTAAATTTGCAAAAGAATCATTAACGTTTGATGATGTGTTATTAATTCCAGCACAATCTGATATTTTACCGAAAGACGTTGATTTAAGCGTACAATTATCAGACAAAGTTAAATTGAATATTCCAGTTATTTCTGCTGGTATGGATACAGTAACTGAATCTAAAATGGCGATTGCTATGGCTCGTCAAGGTGGTTTAGGTGTTATTCATAAAAATATGGGCGTTGAAGAACAAGCGGACGAAGTTCAAAAAGTAAAACGCTCTGAAAATGGTGTCATTTCAAACCCATTTTTCTTAACACCAGAAGAAAGTGTTTATGAAGCTGAAGCATTAATGGGTAAATACCGTATTTCAGGTGTACCAATTGTTGATAATAAAGAAGATCGCAACTTAGTAGGTATTTTAACAAACCGCGACTTACGTTTTATTGAAGACTTCTCAATTAAAATTGTAGATGTAATGACGCAAGAAAATTTAATTACAGCTCCAGTGAATACAACACTTGAAGAAGCAGAAAAAATTCTCCAAAAACATAAGATTGAAAAGTTACCATTAGTTAAAGATGGACGTCTAGAAGGTCTTATTACTATTAAAGATATTGAAAAAGTTATCGAATTCCCTAATGCAGCAAAAGATGAACATGGTCGTCTACTTGTAGCTGCAGCAATCGGTATTTCAAAAGACACTGATATTCGTGCTCAAAAATTAGTCGAAGCAGGTGTGGATGTCTTAGTTATCGATACAGCACATGGTCACTCTAAAGGTGTAATCGATCAAGTGAAACATATTAAGAAGACTTACCCAGAAATCACATTAGTAGCTGGTAACGTTGCAACTGCAGAAGCAACAAAAGATTTGTTTGAAGCGGGTGCAGACATTGTTAAAGTCGGTATTGGCCCAGGTTCAATTTGTACAACACGTGTTGTAGCAGGTGTTGGTGTACCACAAATTACAGCAATTTATGATTGTGCAACTGAAGCACGTAAACATGGTAAAGCTATCATTGCTGATGGTGGTATTAAATTCTCAGGAGATATCATTAAAGCATTAGCTGCTGGTGGTCATGCGGTTATGTTAGGTAGCTTATTAGCTGGTCCTGAAGAAAGTCCAGGTGCTACAGAAATTTTCCAAGGTAGACAATACAAAGTATATCGCGGTATGGGTTCTTTAGGTGCGATGGAAAAAGGTTCAAACGACCGTTACTTCCAAGAAGACAAAGCGCCTAAGAAATTTGTTCCTGAAGGTATCGAAGGACGTACGGCTTATAAAGGTGCGTTACAAGATACAATTTACCAATTAATGGGCGGTGTGCGTGCTGGTATGGGTTATACTGGTTCACACGATTTAAGAGAATTACGTGAAGAAGCTCAATTCACACGTATGGGTCCAGCTGGTTTAGCAGAAAGCCACCCACATAATATTCAAATTACGAAAGAATCACCGAACTACTCATTCTAATTAAGATAAAGGAGAACGACAAATATGGAAATGGCAAAAGAACAAGAGTTAATCCTTGTCTTAGACTTTGGTAGCCAATACAACCAATTAATTACACGCCGAATTCGTGAAATGGGCATTTATAGTGAATTACATGATCATGAAATTTCAATTGAAGAAATTAAGAAAATGAATCCAAAAGGTATCATTTTATCAGGTGGTCCAAACTCAGTTTATGAAGAAGGTTCATTTACAATTGATCCTGAAATATATAATTTAGGAATTCCAGTACTTGGTATTTGTTATGGCATGCAATTAACTACTAAATTATTAGGTGGTAAAGTTGAGCGTGCTAATGAACGTGAATACGGTAAAGCAATCATTAATGCGAAGTCAGATGAGTTATTCGCTGGCTTACCAGCAGAACAAACAGTTTGGATGAGTCATTCTGATAAAGTTATTGAAATTCCAGAAGGCTTCGAAGTTATCGCTGATAGCCCAAGCACAGACTATGCAGCAATTGAAGATAAGAAACGTCGCATTTATGGTGTGCAATTCCATCCAGAAGTACGTCATACAGAATATGGTAATGACTTATTAAACAACTTCGTACGTCGTGTTTGTGAGTGTAAAGGACAATGGACGATGGAAAACTTTATCGAAATCGAAATTGAAAAGATTCGTCAACGCGTAGGCGACCGTCGTGTATTATGTGCGATGAGTGGTGGCGTAGATTCATCTGTTGTTGCTGTACTATTGCATAAAGCAATTGGGGATCAACTAACATGTATCTTTGTAGACCATGGCTTACTTCGTAAAGGTGAAGGCGACATGGTTATGGAGCAATTCGGTGAAGGTTTCAACATGAATATTATTCGTGTTAATGCGAAAGATCGTTTTATGAATAAATTAAAAGGTGTTTCTGATCCTGAACAAAAACGTAAAATCATTGGTAATGAATTTGTATACGTATTTGATGATGAAGCATCAAAACTTAAAGGCGTAGACTTCCTTGCGCAAGGAACACTTTATACAGACGTCATCGAATCAGGTACAAAAACAGCACAAACAATCAAATCACACCACAATGTTGGTGGATTACCAGAAGACATGGAATTCGAATTAATCGAACCAATCAATACATTGTTTAAAGATGAAGTACGTAAATTAGGTATTGAGTTAGGTATTCCAGAACATTTAGTGTGGAGACAACCATTCCCAGGACCTGGTCTTGGTATCCGTGTACTTGGAGAAATTACTGAAGATAAACTAGAAATCGTTAGAGAATCAGACGCAATTTTACGCCAAGTGATTAGAGAAGAAGGTCTTGAAAGAGAAATTTGGCAATACTTCACAGTGTTACCAAACATTCAATCAGTAGGTGTTATGGGAGACTATCGTACGTATGATCACACAGTAGGTATCCGTGCAGTAACATCTATCGACGGCATGACAAGTGACTTTGCACGCATCGATTGGGAAGTCTTACAAAAGATTTCAAGTCGTATCGTAAACGAAGTAGACCACGTTAACCGCGTAGTCTATGACATTACATCAAAACCACCAAGCACAATTGAGTGGGAATAATTATATATAGCAAATGATAGGCTGGAGTCACCGATATTACGCGGTTTCCAGCCTTTTTTGGTGTGCTTACGAATGCGGCAGTCGGTGATGAAACAGATACGAAAGAAGTTGTAGTAAAGCGTGGAGAATATAAAGAGAACCCACAAAGTGGCAAAGTACAGTTAGTCTATAATGAACATGTTGAACTGATAGAGGTACCAATTAAGCCAAGTGATCGTTTAAAAGCTCGTGATATGTTGGGGAAATACCATAAGTTATTTATAGATAAGCATGATATTAACGGGAATGTGCCTATATTCATTAACATTGGTGAATGGGACGGCGATGATGAGGAATTAGATAAGGCAGTGAAAGATGTATCTAACGCTAATCCTAATCATACTGTGATTGTGGATGATATTCCGTTAGAGGATTAAGTGTTAAAAGTTAGGTATATAGATAGAATGAAACAAATCAAAAATAAAAGAAGCTACGGTTTGTAGCTTCTTTGTTACTTTTCAAAAATTTGTATACATTTACGTAAAAATGACTTTTTATTATTATCTTTTAAAGGCGAAGCATCTACATAGTACATCCCTCTGTCAATTTATTTGTTTCCCTTTAAATAAATAATTTCAGATTGCTCAACAAGGTCTATAAAATACTTTCGTTTTCTACGTTCCCAAACAAAGTATCGCAACTCAAGTATCGTTTTACCAGTCTCATAATATGTGGAAGTAGTGTAAACCACTTTGAGATTATTGAAGTTTCTTGTTAAGTCCCTGATCAAAGTGATTATAAAAAATCCCATACAGAAAAATGGTAGAAAAAATATGAATAAAAAGATAGATGTAATAATGGTATTTAACATAGTATTCGCTCCCGTTTTTTAGATAATTATGACTGATGGGCTATATAATGGTACTTTTTTGCCTAAGTGTTAGAATATTACTCATGACTATTGGAAAACTTTTATACTAATCAATCTTAAAACCAGCCGTCATATGTTTTACAGCTTTTTTTACAATCATCGTAAGACTCTGTGAGATCCATTAATTTAGACTGCTCTGTGGCTAAATTAAAAGCAATAGCATCACTAGTTTTACCTTCAAATGCGCTTTCTAACTTACTACTTTGATCTTTTAAAATTGATTCAATTTGATCTAAGCTCGAGACGCAATTTTCTATATCTTCTTTTTCGTCGCTAATCATACTTTGTATTTCATTTTTCAATTCATGCTTTAAAGCAAATAAACGTGCTTTCTCCATTGCGATTTTGGCATCTTTTTCAGCTTCTTTTTTGATAGCATCTGTAGCATCATGTATACTTTCTCCAATTTCATTTGAAGCATCACGTATATCTTTGAACAAGTCCATTTTATCCCCCCTCAAACCAACGATATATTTCGCTGATTTCTTTGTCACGGTCTTCAAATTTTTTAGTTGCATCAATAATTTTTTCGCTAAATTGGGACAATCTTTGTTTGGTATATTTTAATTCTCCAATTGTATCTTCAAATAACGCTTCATCAAAAAAGTCATAATGGCCACTTTTTGATAATTCTTCAACGTAGTTTTCTATATCTGATGGGGAAATAAATTCATGAGAACCGCTTAACAATTTATTAACGTATTCCGATTCGATTTGTTTTGCTTGTTTTTTAGTATTTTCCATATATTTTTCTAATGCTTTTATCGCTTTATCGATATTGTGTAACTTATCTTTCATCTCTCTAGCCATTTGATCAGCTTTTTTACCGTCCACTTTAATTTTTACACTTCCACCACTGATTTCAAAAGTTTCAATTCCATGACCGGAAATAGGATTGAAAAAGAGTTTCGAAAGCTCAGAGTCATCAGCTAATATTTCTGTTCCTAAAATTGAAGATCCCAATGTAGCAATACCTATTTTATCATTTGGGTGTGCATAATCAGTTATAGTTTGATTATACTTACTTAAATCTAAGTTTTCTTTAACATTATCAGGTAATATATTGTAACCATTAGGTGCTGAAAAAGTTTTTGTTTTATCAAAATTAAATAGTACCGTCATCACCTGTGCAATTGTGCCTCCAAGACTATGGCCAGCACCATAAACATGTTTATAATTCCCTTTATTCAAAACTGACTGAGTCCAAAGATAAGCTTCGTTAAATTGATCAGCTTCTTTTGCATTATTTTTATCAACCATTTCTAGCCATTTATTATTACCAACTGTACTCGGGTTAATTTCTTTTAAGCTAGTGTCTCTGTAGATAGCTGCATTTAAAATTTTATTTGGATTAGTTTCAATTTTAATGTCATTGGTACCTAAATATATATCAGTACTAATATCAGCAGGTTCATATTTATCTGTCCCAGCATAAACAAAATACACAGTTTCATTGTCTACATTTCCTTTACTGTCTTTTGGAGACACCGCCATTGCTTGGAAGCCATTAACTTTATCGACGCGTGAAGCTTGAATTTTAAAATTGTGTAAGGCGCCATTAGCATCTTCAATTTTTGTTTCTTTATCAGAGGATTTTGTATTATAAACATTACCAGCTAGTTCGTGATATGTGTTATCTTTAGTATGAAGATTGTCCATTATTTCACCTCAAAGGATTGGTTATATTGAATAGAAAAATGATTATTATATTTATTAGTATAATATTAATATCGGGAGGGGTCTATTTAAAAATGAAACATGATCAAAAACAAAAATATTATGATGAACAAAAAGAAAGAATAATAATTTTAAAGGTTATAAAGAAATAAATTTTGAGGAGCAAAAAGAAAATCCTTTAGATGGATTTGTTATTACAGGTTATATAAATAATGACAAGACTAATACCTTTTCAGCGCATATGTGGTCTAAAGACGATTATCAATTTGAATATCTTTCAACTTATAGTGGCTATATAGCTAAAAATATGCCAGAAAACCCTAAATCAGTGTCTGAAATAAAAAAAGAACAATCTAATAAAGAAGATAAAAAGAAAGATGATTAATTAGTGATACTTTAACAGAGACTCTTACGCTGAGCAATGTCCTGTGTTGCAGTGGAGGAAATAATGCTATATTAAATAGTATAATTATGATGTACTGAATCGCAATTAAAATATCAGAGATAAGGGAAAATACTTTAAATAAATGATGCTGGGGAGAGATTTGGCAATGTATGATGAGTTAAAAAATAAACCGGAACTTAGAAAATCAATTACTCATATTACATTAAGTATTACAGTACTAACTATAATTGCAGTTATAATTAGATTGTTTACAAAAAATCCTCCAGAATCTTGGGTAAGCGCCCTTAATATTGCTGGAACAATTTCGATTGTATATTATATGGGAGTATTCAATTCAAAATTTACATACTTAAAGTGGCTT
>OBUW01000550.1_pt1 | contig 18078 bp, 15 predicted proteins | sample 1475761 | NCBI WGS metagenome assembly OBUW01 (sample SAMEA2579908, study PRJEB22360) | human gut metagenome | biome: human gut; feature: human-associated habitat; material: faeces | place: Denmark | collected 2008/2010
TTATATATAAATGATTATTCATTTATATTATTTAGAAGCATTAAATGTTATTTTTTCAATTTTAATGGTTCAAATTTTGGATTAGAATATTTCAAAGTTTTCAATCTATTTACTTCTTTTAACTGTAATTTAGGGAGAACTATTATTTCTTCATTTTTATAGATTTTAGCAAATATATTTTCTTTTTAATCGTTTATAGATTTTATGTATCATTAAATTATAATCAAGCAATATATTGAATTTAAATGTTCTTAGATTAGGTTATTTGTAGAATATTTACATCATAACGTTCCTTAATTTTCTTTTGCTCATTAATATCAAGATAATCAAATTGTAAAAAAAGTTTCTTCTTTGCTCGACTCATAGCTACATAGAATATACGATGCTCTTCATCGTTCATTAAATCTGGTTTCAAAAGTAGACTTAAAGTGTCTTTATTACCTATAACAAATACATTTTTGAATTCTGCCCCTTTAGCTTTGTGAATAGTAATATGGTTGCTTGTATCTTCAATAATATCTACACATATAGCCACGTTTTTATATAAAGCTTTTTCGTAAAAATCTTTTATTTTTCCCTTATTAAACCCCGAAATCTTAAAATCTAAAAATCTACATGCTACATTGTAAAAATCCATTAACGTACCATTACTGTATTCCTCATAGTTATTAATCATATTTAATAGTGAATAAAGAGCTGTTTTTTGGGGATTATTTTTATTCTTATAAATCGAATTGATTATTTTCAAAGCGTCTTTATACTTAGTATTCTTAGCTAATTCAATGGCCTTAATAAGTGAAACAATAATATTCTTTCTTTGGGTGTTACTATCAATTTCTTTAAGTTTTTCAATTAACTTTCTATCAAGATTATTTCCTTCCAAGTTTATTTTCATTGCGTTAGAGGTAATATTATCTCTAGACAATGAAATAAGTGGTTCATTACAACAATTATTAATAGCCTCATTGTAAGTTTTATTTCGATTTCCAATCATTATTGAAACATCGCTATTCTCAATGCCACTACATGATTCTTGTCTAATGTCTTTCCTAATACTATTTAAAAAGGTAACTATTTGTTCTGAACTCCTATGGTTTTCACTAATAGTATGAGAATTTATTGACTCAACTTTAAAATTTTCAAATAAAGCAACTTGTGCGCCCTGAAAACCATAAATTGCTTGTGCTTTATCTCCGATAACCCCTACTATACAACCCCTCTGTCTTATTTTATTTATAATAAAATCTTGAATTTGATTAGTATCTTGAAATTCATCAATAAAAAAATAGGGATATTTAGCACATAAAACAGTAAGGATAAATGGATAATATTTAATTAATTTATATGAGAAAAATAAAATATCATCATGATCGATAATCCCGTTCATCCAATATATTTTTTTATAATTTAATAATTCTTTTTCAAGTATTTTTAGATTTACATCCTTTATTTTTTGCCATTTTTCTTTTTTTTCATCGTATACTAACGCTTTGGAGTTTTCACAAACAAATTGTATATCATCATTCTTATAAGAAAGTTTCATAGATAGAAGCCAGTTTTGTAGAGACTTATATAATGTCGGAATAGTCAATATTTGTTTTTTACTATTAGGACGTTCCAATCCTTTAAAGTCTCCATTTTCTACCCATTTCTTTACGTATTTTCTAATCACAACCGGATCATCATGTCCATTTAATTTTCGTATACAAACTCCATATTCTTTTGGTAAAAAAGAACAATATGGTTTAACTACATTTCTATACAAAAAGCTGTGTATTGTAGATACATCTACTCTATTTGAAACACTTTTCCCTAGTCTTTGTAAAATTGTCTGAGCAGCTGTGTTTGTATAAGTAATACATGCAATTTTTTTCATACATTCAAGTTTTTCAGAAGTTTGAGTTACGTTTTTTATATGATTTACCAAAAATTCAGTTTTTCCAGCGCCAGGTCCAGCTTGTACTTTAAAATCTTGTTCTATGTTTAATTTCGTTTGTGCATTAATAATCATATTATTCACACACCCATTCAATTGCATTTGCTATATATTCAGGTACTATAAACTCTTGATATTCATCTTGATTTTTCAATTCTAAATTATCTTTTAGTACTGAAGCTAATTCTAGAGCATTTTCACCCTTTCCTACAGAATTTAGATATCTAGATGCTATCAATGCTTTCTTTTTTTGTTCTTCATTCCAATCAATATTTGTATTTTTTAAAGATTCTTTTATTCTATTATTTTCATGAGAATTTGATAAAGTATTAATTAATTCTGAAAAGGTTGCATTACTACTGTATAAATTCATCAATTCAATTAACTCTTTTTTATTAGCAATTGATTCTGTAAGTAATAATTTTAACGAAGGATTATCAAGTATAAGCTGGTATTCAAATGTTTTCCCATATTTTTTAGATTGAACAAAAGCTCTTATATTATTATGTTTTTCATCTTCATATTCATTTAACAAATCATTAGTTGAGTAGTCAAATTCCTCTAAATTCATATTATATTCAAATGGATAACATGCTTTATAGTTTTTTTTGTTTTACATTTTCGTACTGGGTCTAAATCAGTTATACATGAAACTTTACGGTCAATCGCCCCCTTATTATTACTATCAAATAAATGTAAGAAATGTTCGAAATATCTTCCACCTACATTTATTACTGCAACATGATTCTTTTCTAAAGATTTACCTAAGTATTCTGCAAATATATTTAATAGTAATTGTTCTGCAAGACCCTCAACAAAAATTATTTTTTCTGCAAACAACATGTTTGATTTAGTAGCATCTAAAAAACGTTGCACGTATTTCTTGCTTTTAATATTATTCTCACCCAAAATTCTTCCTGGGTAACTAACATTTCCTATATCATTTTTTTTATAAAGACAGATAATATCATCAATATTTGTTGATGATGAAATATGTGTAGAATGGGTAGTTATAAAAATTTGCTTTACCTTTTTATCTTTAATATTATTTTTTAAGAATTTAATAAATTCATTTTGCATAGTAGGATGTAAATGAGCTTCTGGTTCTTCAATAGCTAATATAGGAAATACTTTTGCATTACTGCCTAAAAATTCCCCATCCGAATCTGCTTGCATTTTAGATAGTAGCAAAGCCATGAAAATTAAATTGTTATAGCCTAATCCATTATGAGTTATAGGTATAGACATTCCAGTTGTTTGCCTAACTATTAATTGCAACACCGTGTAAATTTCGCTTTCTGAAAGTTGTCCTTCAAAATCCGGGGTTGATTTATCATAGGAGGCTCCTATCTCCTCTATATAAGATAGAATCTCTTGATTACCACTATCTAATCTTTCCTGAATATTTTTAATTAGTTGACTAGAATGGGTAGAAAAGATGTCTTTCCTTTCTTGTAGTTTCATTTTCTGTTCTTCTTCTGTAATATTTTTGTCAGACTTTATATCGTAATCTAAAAAAAAGTCTATTACACTTTTTAATAAAGTGTTTCTTCCACTAAACATATCTCGCTCTACATCTCGTATTGCATCTAAAAACTGAAAGTCAAATTTATTTAAATTATCATTGTCTATAGGAACTTGATTTTCTGGATTACCCCCCCAAATTTTACTAATGTATAATCGGATAAATTGACTTCTAATTATATTCCATATTTCTTCTTTATTATTTGCTTTGTTAACCGTATCAACATAATTTTTTTCTTCAGATATTGGTAAAAAGAATTCATACTGTATTTTGGCTTCATAAGGCTCTTCCAGTTTTGTTAACCAATTGCTTACTGTAATTAACTCATCTGTCATCAAATCTTCATTTTCAGACTGTTTTATACGAACTGTAATTACTATTTTTGGAGATTGTTTTTTTAAAGAGTCTATTGTTAAAGAATTATTAAAATCTTCTACCGATAGTTGTTTTTTTACTGTTCTATCAAATATTATAGCTAAAGCACGCAACAAATTTGATTTACCAGAATTATTATGACCAATTAATACATTAACACCTTCATGAAAATCGATATTAATATTATCAAAACTTCTAAAATTCTTAATTTCAATACCCGAAATGTACATTTTATTCCTCCACTCTCTATAAAAATAATTTATTGATTATTCATTTCTTTTAACATATTATAACGTATTAGATAGTAGTATTTTACTAAATAAAATTAATTGAGGTGAAATAATGGAAAATAAAAGTACGGATATAATAATTACTCCTTCAGAGGTTACAAATTCTAGTGAAGATATTGTAAAAATCATTACAAATAGTTTATCAATTCCACGAAGTATACTTCCTTCTTCAGAAGATATAAAAATAGCATTATCTCTCCTACCACGTGAACTAAACTTAATTTCTCCAAGGTTAAGAGATAAATTTATTGCAAAAACATGTGTAGCAATATCAGTAGGTTTATTTGATGGAGCTATTATATATATTTGGAATAGCGTCATTAAAGAATTAAGGTTTAGGGTTCATTCATTTGGTATGGAGATGATCAAAAATGTATTAGGTAATAAAAAAGATGATGATTTTCTTGATGAAATTAAAGATGCAGATTTATTAAAACTTTCCTACCAATTAAATATCCTTTCCGAACAAGGTTTTTTTTATTTAAACCAATGTAGAGAAATGCGAAATAATGCTTCAGTTGCACATCCCACCAAAATAGAAATCGATGACAGAGAGTTAATTACTTTTATAAGTAGATGTTGTAAATATGGTTTATCACATGATAATGCGACAAAGGGTATTGATATGAAAGTATTCATCAGTATGTTGGAAAATGAAACAACAACAATGGATAATTTATCAACTATGTCTGATTCTATAAAGAATACTTTTGATTTACAACAAGAATTAGTTATGAAAATCTTATATTCTAATTACGTAGATGAATCTTCCTCTACAACAAAAAGAAATAATTCATTAGAACTAGCAAAACTACTTAAACCTATATTAACTAATAAAATTGAAACTTCTTTCATTGAAAAACATAATCGTTTAAGTGTAATTGGAGATACTACTGCTTCATCGACTTCCCGAAAATTTTTTGAAAGTATAGGATTATTAAATAGATTAAATGATGTTGAGAAAGTCGCTATCTTTAAAAAGGCTATCACTCAGTTAACAGATGCTCATTTAGGTTTGAATAACTTTTATAATGAACCTGTATTTGCAGAAAGACTATATGAAATTTCAAAACAAATAACGCCAATTCCTGAAATCATTATCCCAGAGTACGTTGAGGTTATATTTACCTGCTATTTAGGAAATGATTACGGAGTTTCAAATAATGCAATGAGTTATTATAAAGACATGCTAAAAAATTTAACTCCAAAAGGACTTGAATTTATTTTTGATTATATTGAAAAAAATGAGCAATTAATTTCAAAAGTTTTAGCTACACCTTGGAAAAAGGCTATTTTGGTCGTCTTAGTTGAAGATTATGCTTCATCATCTCTTTTGACTAGAGCACAAGAGAATAAACTACGAGAAATTAAGCATAAATATTCAATATAAGTAGCCTTAATTTTTAGTATAATATTATCTAATTTCATGTTCTTTCTAATGTTGATAGTATTTATCTCGTAACTATTCCTATTTTATTGGGCTTTAAATAAATGTCGCTTTTAAATTTTTATGTCTATCTTTTTATTAATAGAAGAAGTATAGAGTTCTGTCTGTTTCTCTTCTGTACTCTATACCTCTTCATATTCATAGCTCACTTTTCCAATATTTTTCATCTTTTATCTTATAAATATTTATACAAGATTAACTCTATTAATGAGTTATTTTATTCTGAAGTTTCATCTTACTTAAAATCTTTTACCACACTAAATATTTCATATTAAGTTCTTATTGTATTTTATTTTTCTAATTCAAACAATATTATATATAATGACTATTTAAGTTACTTATTTAGTTATAATATTAAAATAACTTTTCTTGATTTTTACTAATACTTTAATTTTCAAACTTGATACCTTATTTGTCGAAAAGATGGAATCATATTAACTCTTATTTTCAAGATTATTATATCTATTTTTAAGCATGCATATTTAAAAATAAATTTATTTGTGATACGCTTCTGCGTATCGGTTGATAATGAGGTTTTATAAATTCTAACATTTAAACAACTAAAAATTATAAAAAAAGACAAATTCTATATTATTTCAATAGAATTTGTCTTTTTCACTTATTCAGAAAATGTATCAATTCTTTATTCCTATTCATAAATTTTTTTAGGGTTATCTTTATTAAATTTTTGAGAATGTCCGCATAAATTACAAGTTCTCTTAAAATATGTTCCAATATCCTCACTATTTTCAGCTTCATCTACGTTCCAAGTAGTAGCAGTTACATTATTCTCACTACCACATTTAGGACAAAAAATTATTCGTTTACCTTCCTCATTTACTATAATTTTAAATACATTCTCTTTAATCCAAACATCACGCTTTTCTTGCTCTTCTTTTGCTATTCTCCTTTTTTCTATTTCTTCTTCTCTTTGTTGCTTTCTTTTTTCTTTTTCTTTTACCTTTGATTCATGTTTTTCAAGTTTTTTCCTCGTTTTTTCTGAACGCTTTCTTTCTTTAGTCATTGGTATATCATCTAATTTACCATGTCGTATTTCAAATACTTTATCTTCAACTACTTGCTTACTTTCTATAAGTTTTATTTCTGATTTATTTTTTAGAACACTTAGTCTATCAAATAAAGACATATGATACCTCCAAACAATTTATATTTACAAATATTATACCATTTACTTATCAGATTTTAGCTATTATTCGTTAATTAAATTTAACCCATTTGTTATATTATTATAACCATACGTATTTCCTTCTATTATCCAATATATATGACTATCTAGGTCAATAAATAATAATTCATTAATACCGTAATAATGTAATTTTTCTTATAATCATTTCATATAGTTCTTCTTTTTCGAAAAATTGTTCTCAATGAATTTTGTAGGATATGCATTAATTGTAAAAATTGCACTTTTCCTAACTCCTCTAGAAGTTTAAATATTTATTTTTTATTACTTTTAAAAGGTGCAGCATCTTTCACATTTTTGCAGCAATTTAAATTATAAAAATTATTAATCACTAATAAAAAGCTTTTTTTATACTTCATCTAATGAATTATTTAAATTCTTCTTTGTACTTTCTTCTAGTAAATCTAGCAATTATAGGATTTTTTGCGACACAATATCAGTGTTTGATTCTTTAAGTATGCTTTTCTTTGTGTTGTATATCCTTTCATTTACAATAGGTACACAAAATATCTCTTTAACAACTATTTTATTATTAATTTTATTTTTATATAACCTAATATGATTAGAAGCAGAGGAAATTATATTTAAATCTTTTATTGATTTTGATTGATCAAACAACTCATAAAACACATCAAAATTTTCGTCATTAACAGTATTTGTATCGAAAGGAGGAAGCTTTTTGTCAACATATTCAATATATTCAATCCAAAAATTTAAATCATTATTAAAATTACATGGTTCAATACTTTTATATTGAATCAGTGTTTCTTTTACCCATTCTATTTTCACTTCTTTATTAAATAATGCACTTACTTTTTTTGATGAATTCCCTATTTTAACTATACTTTTTTAATATCTAAACCTACACAAAATTACATAAAATATACAGCACTTGGAACTTTATTTAAAGTTGTATTACCTATTTTTGGACTTTTTTAAAAGTATTAACTAAATCTTCGCTTTAAACCCTTTTAAGTTTTCTAAAATTTTTAGTTTGCTTTATTTTCAAAGAAATTTCAGAAGGATCTCTGATAAAAAACAAACATAGTAATCTCTTCTATAGTTAAATACCCTGTATATTGGATTAACTCTAAAGTAATTCTATAAAAAAAACATAAATATCTTCACAATATTTTAATATTATTAGACTTGTAATCTGTTATTTTGCTAATTGGTCCATTTATCTATTCATCTTTTACTCAGTTTAAATATATTCATCTATTGAAACAAATTTTAGATGTATTGAGTTGAGTATATAAATCACACATCATATTAAATATATCATTTATTGCTTTACTTCCTTGTAATTCCGTAAATTCAATATTTTTATAATATTCTCTAAGTTCTTTCTTTTTAGCTTTTCTTAAAAAAGGTATACCTGCCTCTCCTTCTATTGCCATAGCTTTTGTCATTAATTGGTTTAATTCAGTGCTATACTTATCTATTAACCCTATATATGAATACAAAAGTATATCTTTTATACACTTGTCATAATCTATTATTAATTGATAAAAATCAATTAATCCATTATGATTTTCTAAATCGCTCTTAATTGAATTCTTCCAATTATAGTTAGTATTTAGTAATATAGATGGATCAATGAACAATTGATAGTCATTTATTTCTTTACCATTAGAATCTAAATTTAATTTCTCTTTAATATTCGTAATTGCCAAACCATGATGCTGTGTAAAATTCCTCATTTGATAACATAATCTATAAGAAAAATTATTATCATAAATATTTGATATATTATTTTTCCATTTCTCAAATTCTTTCTTACCTATAGACTTAAATAAATTTTCAGTATATTGATAAAAAGTCCTTGCAGTAGATAAGAAATGTAAAAAATATAGGTTGACAAAGTCAACAGATTTAAACTTATTATTTAGGTTTCTTTTATCTTTGATATAATCAGTAATTACTTGAAAATCATAAAGATAGTAATCATACATTTCCTTTACTACATTAAATTGATAACTTAAATTAGCTATTCTCTGAAAAACTTGTTTATCTTCACTGGTTAGCTTTTTATCAGTAATTTCCATTACTTGCTTTTCATCTTTTATTTTATATATGGCAAATTGTTCTATTACATCATCATCATTATAATCTTTATATAGTTCTTCAAATTTTTTTAAGTCCATAACTTACCCCTTTTTTATATTTAAATATTTATATTGCTTTTGAATTAGATTTTACAAAAAATCCCCATTACTTAACTAGTAAATTTATCATTTTCATGTACGCTCATTTCTAATCTTAATTGTAATAGCACATCATTATTATCAAATCCTTCTTTTACACGCCTATGAAAATCACTTATACCTTCAAACACTTCTGCTTTAACTCGTTTACCATGTTTGTCTCGGTCAACTGGTTTATCATATTGTTTTATAAATCGAGATATTATGTCTAACTTTTCTGTAGTTATAGTATTCTGAGTATTATTATAAAAGTTATTTGAGTAATCCTTTTTCCATGTATTTACAACATCAAACAAATTACTGAATAAATTATTATACATATCATTTGAAATGTGCGCGAACTCACTTTTTAATATAGTCGTTAATTCATTATTAAGCGTATTTAAGTTCTCAATATAATCAAAGTGATTTTCTACATTCATATAGCCGAATTTAGATAATATAACAAATTGAATTAATTGTTCGATATATTCATTCTCATCTTCGTTAAATTCTTTGTTTTTTAATCCTCCAATATAATCAAATGAATCACGGATTCTCCATGTTATATCGTCCACCATTTCTACAAAATCACTGAATGAATCTGTAAATTTATGATAATTATTTTTCATTCCTTTTGTTATTTTTTTGCTAGGGTCATAGTAATTTTCAGCATTGATATATTTCATATATGAATGATTTAATAAATTCACATAAGTTACTGCAATAATATATTCGTGTATTTTAAGTTTATTTTCCTGCTTAAATTTAGACTTTGTCCATTTCTGTCCCATCTTGAAATTATTAAAGTCACTACCATGATTAAAATAAAAATCCACAACCTCATTTTTAGTAATTAAATAATTATCACAGTTAAATATTTTATTACTTATATACTTATTTACATAAACATATAAATCAAATGGTATCGTATTTATATCTTCTAAACATTCACTTACTATTGGCTTAATATTTGATTTCCAAAATTTCTTTTGGTTCTCACTTACAATGTTAAATAGCGCTTTGTAATTGTCAGTATTACTTATTTCATCTAAAATTCTAAGTAATTTTTCCTCGTCTATTTTTTCATAAAGAATATTTGTATCGTATATATCAAAATTATAAAATAACACATTATCATCTTTCATATCTAAACGAACTATATCATTACTATGCCCCCCTCTAAATTGATTATCTATGATAATATTCTTCATATATTTTTCTATTTTTTGTTCTTCGTTTTTATGTTCATAGGTATGCGTAAATAGATATTTTAAAAATCGATAAACTATTTCTGTACCTCTAAATATTCTTCTAGTTTCTTCAACAAACATAAACCATTCGTAATAGCTCGACTGATCTAATTCTGATACCTTTATAAATTCACCCATTCCATCTAAATATCTAGTAACTAATATATCTGCTGCTACATAATTTCCACTTATTTTAATAATTGAAGGTATATCATTATCATCAATTACAACGCTATCTTGTTTAACATAATAACCTTTACTAACTTTTTCACGTACAACTTTGCATGATATATCTGCAACAGCCTCCCAATTATTAATCGATTTTACACAATAACGATGTAAATATTCTAAAAAATCATACACTTTGGTTACCTCTTTTCTAATTTGTCAAGCGAAAAGTCTTGCAATTATATGTTCGTCTTTTGCTCAATACTATTCGAGCAATAAAGACAGTACATCTCTATTATAAGCAATGTAATCTTCTGAAAAAAACCAGAAGATAGACTTAATTAATAATATTTGGGAGGAACTCATATGACTTACAATCAAAAAGATGATTTTAAAGAGTTGAAAAGAAGAATTTTAGGAATTGTGTTCGATTTACCTGAGGGGCAAACGTTTACATTTCATGATCTGAACAGTCGTGCAAATGTACAATGCTCAAAAGCTGTACAACAAAATGTCGGACGTTGGTTCGCGTACTTTGTAAAACATGCGCCACGTGTTCCATTTGTTATTATTGGTAAAAATACTCATGGACACTTGGTTTATCTTAAAACAGGGCCAAATCCATATAATAACAGCAACCCTTCGAAAGGAGGTGTTCGCTAATGACTCAAACTAACCCTTCATTTAATCCTTCACCACGATACAAATCAAAAAAAGGTTGGTATAAAGACAAGCCTCCCAAAGAAAAAGGAGGAATGCCTATTGAAGTTGAAATTGCAGGTCCTATCGTTATCGAAAATAAATTTATTGACCCTAAAACTAACACTGAAAAAGTAATTATTACAGACGAGGATCAAAAAGTAATTGTTGAATCTAGTGATATTTTAACAACACAAAAACTGCCATCTTTAATGAAGTATGGATTTAGTATTAATGAAAAATATACAAAAGATTTAGGTTATGCGTTGCAACAAATGCGCAATCAATTACCCATTTCCTACTTATATGAAGGGGTAGGTATACTGGAAACACCGTTTGGTCCTATTGTATCGTTAAGTGAAATCTATACTACTACGGAATTTGATAATAAATCTCCATCTGACGCCATTTGTGAGAATACTTATGACTTAGCACCTAGGGGAACATTTGATAATTGGTTTAACATGTATATTGACGAGGTTAAAGATCATCTTCTTTTAGAATTGACAGTCATATTTGGGATTTCTGCCTTAGTGACAAGTTTTCTGAAGCATAAACATGAAATCGAATTTGCAGGAATTCTCTTTAGTTTTACAGGTCAATCCTCAACCGGTAAGTCAACCGCAGCTGCTTTAGCTGTATCAGTCGCTGGTAACCCTACCAAAGGTAATGAAACTCTTTTTAGAAGTTGGAATGCCACACGTAACGCACTTGAAGGTTATTTGAGTAACAATTATGGCGTTCCTATAGTATTTGATGAACTTTCATCTACGACACTTAAAGATACCACGGGTTTGTTATATTCCATCGCTGAAGGTCAAGGTCGTCAACGTTCCAATGTACACGGAGAAGTTAAAGCGCCTAAGAATTGGGGTACATCTGTGATTTCAACCTCAGAATACAGTATATTTAATGATTCTGCTCAAAATGATGGTTTACGTGTGAGAACCATCGAGATTAATGAACAATTCACTACAAATGCGACCAATGCTGACAATATTAAAAAAGCTGTAGCACTAAACTATGGTCATGTTTTACCGTTAGTAGCTAAATATCTTATAAATCGTGAAGATGAAGTCATTCAATGGTTTTACAAGGAAGTAGATTGGTTTGAAGCTAAATTGAAAGATGATAAAAGCAACACAGGCAATCGTATGTTTAAGCGTTATGCAGTCATTACAACATCTGCAAAAATATTAGGTCGTGTTTTAGCTACAGATATTGATATCGCTAAAATAAGAGACTACTTTATTGATTATCATACTCATACAGTCTCTGAACGCTCATTAGCTGATAAAGCTATCGATGTCATCATTCAATTTGTAGCACAAAACAGAGGTAAGTTTTCAGATGAAGGTGCTTTGAAAAATATGTTTGAGAACTATGGATTAATCTCATTAAAAGATGACCATATCGAAGTAAAAATGATTGCGAACGTTTTTAAACATATGCTAAACAATCATCAATTTCAAGATGTTAATAATGTTGTCAACGCCTTAAGAGATAAAGGTTTCATATTAGCTGATCGTGGACGCCAAACAACTAAAAGAAGTGTCAAAGATAATAGCGGTAAAAAACAATCACTTGTATTTTACCATCTAAAATTAGATGTAGAGTTTGCGTCTATCCTCGGATTAACTAAAGATAAGTCGTTACTTCAAAATTGGACACCGTCAAATGATAACAAAGCTGCGAAAGAACTTTTTAAATCCGCTAATGAGGGGATAGGCCCTTCAGGAGTTCACGAAGATTTCTGATTGTCTTTATCATACAACCGTGAAGCATCAAACTGAATAATCGACGTGTTGATGATTGAACAAATAACGGAGTGAAGAACATGGATGAACTCATCGAGATTTTAGCCGACTTAGTGATTGAACAAATCAATCAAACGAATGACTAATATGAACGCCCAACATCTTATTGATGTTGGGCTTATATATCAATTCATTCATAAATATATATTATTACTGTGAAAGGAGGAGCCGATATGAAACAAGTCATAGGCTATTTACGTCAAAGTACAATGAAACAACAATCTCTTGCAGCACAGAAACAAGCTATCGAAGCAATAGCCGAAAAACATCATATTCAACATATCAACTTTTATAGTGATAAACAATCAGGACGTACTGATAAGCGGAATGGTTACAAACAAATTACTGAAATGATTCAGCAAGGTCAATGTGACGTATTATGCTGTTATCGTCTTAATAGATTACATCGTAATCTGAAAAATGCATTAAAACTCATCAAATTATGTCAAACTTACCATGTTCATATCTTAAGCGTACATGATGGTTATTTTGATATGGATCAAGCTTTCGACCGACTCAAGCTTAATATCTTCATCAGTTTAGCCGAACTTGAATCAGATAATATTGGAGAACAAGTCAAAAATGGCCTTCAAGAAAAAGCAAAGCAAGGTCGATTGATTACAACACATGCGCCTTTTGGCTACGACTATCACAACGGAACATTCATCATCAATCAAAATGAATCACCAACGGTGAAGGCTGTATTCAATTATTACATTAAAGGCCATGGTTATAAGAAAATTGCACAGTTATTAGAAGAAGATGATACGTTCATCAATCGACAACCTTATCAAGTTCGTAATATTATCATGAACCCTAATTATTGTGGTCGTGTTATCAACCAATACGGTCAATTCGACAATATGTTCCCTTCTATTGTTTCAGCAAATGTATATGAACAAGCGCAGAGACTTCGATCGCAAAAACAAACCAAACAGACACCTTCAGATAATCAACTAAAACAAAAAATCAAATGCCCATGTTGTAATGCAACACTTACAAATATGACCGTTAGAAAAAAGAATCATATATTACGTTACTACGTCTGTCCTAAAAACTTGAATGCTTCACGCTTTGTCTGTGATTTCAAAGGCATCAATGCACAGACATTGGAAGATAAAGTATTAAAAGTGTGCCAAGACTTTTATCAAGACCACCATATCTACGCAAAAATTAAAAATGCGATTGACAAACGCTTAAAAAGACAACGAAACACAGAAACACATCACACACTGACTCAAGAAAAACTAATAGAAAAGTTAGCCCAAGGCATCATCGATGCAGAAACGTTCAGAAAACAAATGCAATCATTACATCAACAACCGCAACGCATCACATCCATCAGTGAGCATCAAATACAACACACCATTCAAAATATTATTCAAAAACGTTTCACGTTAAACATATTGTACCCTTATATTGAAACCATTCACATTGCGAAAGATAAAAATCTTATAGGAATCTATTTCAAAAATGAACCTCTCAATATCGTCAATCAAACCATGCAATCATCAATTGCATAAACGAAGAAAGGATGAAACATAATGCAACAACTTAAAACAAAACGTGTCGGTATCTATGTACGTGTATCAACAGAAATGCAAAGCACAGAAGGTTATAGTATCGACGGACAAATCAATCAAATCAAAGAATACTGTGACTTCCATCATTTTGAGGTTAAAGATATATACGCTGACCGTGGTATTTCAGGTAAATCTATGAATCGACCTGATCTCCAACGTATGTTGAAAGATGCAAAAGAAGGCAATATCGACTGTGTTATGGTCTACAAAACAAACCGATTAGCTCGTAATACATCGGATCTTCTCAAAATTGTCGAAGATTTACACAAACAAAATGTCGAATTTTTTAGTTTGTCAGAGCGTATGGAAGTCAATACTTCTTCTGGTAAACTCATGTTACAGATACTTGCGAGTTTCTCAGAATTCGAACGTAATAACATTGTCGAGAACGTATTTATGGGTCAAACGAGACGTGCCCAAGAAGGCTATTATCAAGGTAACTTGCCCCTAGGCTATGACAAAATACCTAATAGTAAACATGAACTGATGATTAATCAACATGAAGCTAATATTGTGAAATATATATTCGAGTCCTATGCCAAAGGACATGGCTATCGTAAAATAGCCAATGCATTGAATCACAAAGGCTATGTCACTAAAAAGGGTAAACCTTTTAGTATTAGTTCTATCACATATATATTAGCTAACCCATTCTATATCGGCAAAATTCAATTTGCGAAATACAAAGATTGGAGTGAAAAACGTCGTAAAGGGCTGAATGATAAACCAGTGATAGCTGAAGGTAAGCATTCCCCCATTATTAATCAAGATTTATGGGATAAAGTGCAAATGCGTAAAAAACAAGTCAGTCAAAAACCCCAAGTTCATGGTAAAGGAACGAATCTGCTTACAGGCATTATTCGCTGTCCCCAATGTGGCGCACCTATGGCAGCAAGCAATACAACGAATACTCTTAAAGACGGGACCAAGAAACGTATTCGTTACTATTCATGTAGTAATTTTCGGAACAAGGGTTCCAAAGTATGTTCGGCAAACAGTGTAAGAGCTGATGTGATTGAAGATTATGTAATGAAGCAAATACTCGAAATAGTCAAAAGTGATAAAGTCATTCAACAGGTTGTAGCACGTGTTAATCAAGAAAATCAAGTTGATGGCGCGTCACTTCATCACGATATCGCTTATAAGCAACAACAATATGATGAAGTAAAAATCAAACTAAATAACTTGATTAAAACCATCGAGGATAATCCGGACTTAACATCAGTAATCAGACCAAGTATTCAAAAATATGAAAAGCAACTCAATGACATTACGAATCAAATCAACCAACTCAAAAATCAACAAAATGAAGATAAGACTTTATTTAATGCCAAAGAAATTAGTAAACTATTACAACACATCTTTCATGATATTAAGCACATAGAAAAATCTCGACTCAAAGCATTGTATCTATCAGTGATTGATCGCATTGATATTAAAAAAGATGGTAATCATAAAAAACATTTCTATGTCACACTCAAACTTAATAACGAAATCATTAAACAACTTTTCAATAATAAACAACTCGACGAAGTGCATCTCAGCACTTCGTCTTTGTTTTTGCCCCAAACACTATATCTTACTATTTAGCTAATAGAATCATTGTTATAACAATAATTTTCATTATATTCTTTCATTTATTTTATCTAACCATTTTTAAAATTCTCTTTATCAATTTCAATAACACTTATCTAATGAAACAGTCATTGTCGTAATTTTTTTCATAACTACACGATGTTTATATTGAAATTGCTAAAGAACATCCCACAATGATTTTTTACCGGGAATTGAATGGGATTTGCTTACTCGATGAAGCAGAAGGATTGTGCATGCACAATCCCAAAATCCCGTTATTTTTTATTAATAAATAATATATATAAGGAAGTAGTGACCCAACACGATCATATTAATACTTATAAATAATGAGTTGATTGTTCGTCAAAATGAGTGGGATTACGGGATTTCCTTGTTACACCAACATTTATCACGGGTTTTTGATTGGAATTTCCTCATATTGTCAACGGGATCCGTAATAAATGACAAATCAAATATATATTATCTCAATGATGTATATGAACTACATCACTATCACACTATCTAGGAGGCAATGATATGAAAACAACTACTCAAGAACTCAAACAATATATAACTCGTCTATTCCAACTATCAAACGAAGAATCATGGGAATGTGAAGTACTAGATGAAGTAGCAGAAAATATTCTACCCCCACGCTTTGTTGATGGTTCCCCCCTTACTCATCTCACACTCGAAACCTACACTTACTACAACAATGAACTACATGACCTAAGTATCTACCCATTTCTTATGTATGCCAACAACCAACTTATCAGTGTCGGGTACTTAGACCATTTTGATATGGACTTTCTATATCTCACAGATACTAAAAATACGATTATCGATGAACGTCATCTATTACAAAATGGAGGAGAATAATATGAACTGGATCAAGGTCGCTCAACTATCTGTTACAGTCATTAACGAAGTGATTGACATCATGAAAGAAAAGCAAAATGGAGGAAAATAGTATGAAAATCAATCGATACATCACAAGAGGCATTAGTGAACAACTATCTCTAGACCTTCAAATCTTACTTTGGAACATGGTAAAAGAACAGGACAATCAAGCTCATACAGATTACCTACACATTTTTAGACTACAAGATGAAGATAATAATATACTCTCAATCACACACGAACAAGAACAACCCGCATACAAATTGGAATATCACTATACAAACTATGTAAAAAATCAAAATGCATTACCTAAGAAAGTCTACGTCATTCGTGAAGATGACGTGGAAGCTTTTTATTATGTGATGCTTTTACCAGAAGAATACTAAAAGGAGTGACGATGATGAATACAATCAAAAGTACGATAAACACAGAAGCCATATTTAGCGATGATGAACAACACCGATACTTACTCAAAAAGACGTGGGATGAAAAGAAACCCTCTTGTACAGTGATAACGATGTATCCTCATTTAGATGGTGTATTATCACTCGATCTCACAACTGTTCTTATCCTCAACCAATTAGCAAACTTTAAACAATATGGCGCTGTATATCTAGTGAATCTATTCTCTAATATCAAAACCCCAGAAAACCTCAAACATATCAAAGAGCCTTTTGATAAACATACAGACATTCACTTGATGAAAGCGATTAGTGAGAGCGAGACAGTCATTCTAGCCTATGGTGCCTATGCGAAGCGTCCTATAGTTGTTGAACGTGTGGCACAAGTAATGGAAATGTTAAAACCTCATAAAAAGAAAGTCAAAAAACTCATAAACCCAGCAACAAATGAAATTATGCACCCACTCAATCCTAAAGCACGTCAAAAATGGATATTGAAATAAAAGATGTTTGTCTAAAAAATTCTATTTAAATGTCATTTTTATTAGCAAGGTTTTCAACAATATTAAAATATTCTTTATAATTAAATTAGAGCATTCTTCAGTTAACAACGAGAAATGCTCTAATTTTATTTTGTATTTTGAATTATTATGAATTCTTTATTATATTACAAAGAAAATTGATTACTTCATTTTATTTAGAAATGATTCAATTGAAAC
>OBUW01000552.1_pt1 | contig 18004 bp, 9 predicted proteins | sample 1475761 | NCBI WGS metagenome assembly OBUW01 (sample SAMEA2579908, study PRJEB22360) | human gut metagenome | biome: human gut; feature: human-associated habitat; material: faeces | place: Denmark | collected 2008/2010
TGCATTTCTGCACTACCACTTTATTCATCTAGATCTTTCTGGCAACTTCCATTTTCCGTGTTCTTACGAACTGAACATTACCATATCAACAATATTAATTAGGCGTTAATCATCATCCCCTTAGTTATGATCAAGATCAACTTCAATTGGAGAACGTTTTATCTTCTTACAATTGTATTTCGATTTGTGTTTACTCTATCAGACTCGTACATTCACCCTGACGAACATTTCCAAAGTTTAGAAGTACTCACCAGCCGTATCTTAAACTATTCCACTAATATTCCCTGGGAGTTTCAAGATGATCCAGCAAGAAGTTTAGCTCCATTGTACTTTATTTATGGACCTTTGCTTTATTTCATAAAATTTTTCAAGTTGAACTTGACTGCTTTGCAAATATGGTATATTGCACGATTACAGATAAGTATACTAAGTTGGATTATCACCGATTTCTGCTTGTATTGGATGTTACCCTCCAAACCAGAACGTATCAAAGCTATTTTCTTCACACTGACATCGTATATCACATTAGTTTATCAAAACCATTTATTTTCCAATAGCATTGAAACATTATTGTTGTTAGTTACAATTTTACTAATTGATGACTTACGATATGTTCAAGAATCCAAAGATCAAGATGTACAAAATTTAAACAAAAACAAGAATTTATTCTATACTGGGGTGTTGATTTCCCTTGGTATATTTAATAGAATAACTTTTCCAGCTTTTTTGATTCTTCCTGGTTGGTTTGTAATGAAGTATGTGCTCAAGCATTACGTCAGTGGATTATACTTAGTCATGGGGTTCTTTTCAACTACGGCCATACTAATACTAGTTGACACAATATTATTTGGAAATATCAACAACGTTGTAGCGAAACCATTCAATATATCCAGCTATATCATTGCACCATTGAACAATTTGTTATACAACGCCAGGTATGAGAACTTGGCCCAACATGGAATTCACCCGTACTACACACATATATTAGTCAATATGCCTCAGATTCTTGGACCTGGCTTAATTTTCTTTGTTTCCAAGTCTTACACCAAAACCACACCATTTTTAACTGTCATTAGTGGGCTATTGTTTCTTTCAGTAATCCCACACCAGGAATTAAGATTTTTGATTCCACTTTTACCTCTTGCATGTTGCAGTTTTGATTTTACCTTGAAATGGGTACAACCATGGATGTTATATACGTGGTATATTTTCAACATCTTGATGAGTATATTAATGGGGAAATTACACCAAGGAGGGGTTGTACCAGTATTAGACCATATAAAACTGGAAGCATCAGTACAAGTGTGGTGGAGAACTTATACACCACCTAGCTGGATCTTGGGTAGCAATTCAACTGAAACTACACATCTTGGTGAAAAATTGAATGACAATAAATTTATTAGTATTGTTGATTGTATGGGTGCAGATAGCAAAGAGGTCCAACAAATCCTTCAAACGATCTCAACAAATAAACCAGTATATTTAATTACCCCAATAGCTTCTTTCAAACACTTTGATGAATCCCGATTTAGCCCAGTTTGGAACTACACTTTTCATTTGGATTTAGACCATTTAGACTTTGCAGATATCCAACCTGGTTTAGGTGTCTATCAGTTATTATAGAACGTATATAAATCAGAGAAGCAACGTTTTGTTTTATTTAATTTTATTTCATTCTTTACTTTACAAAATAATAAAAAAGCTAGTAAATTTACTTATAGAAATCAAATTTATCATGTTCTGTCCCTGTCTTTACTTGTGAAGTGTAAGCTTCCTCCAAATCACTTTGCAAAATCATATATCTGTTTTTTCTCACAGCTCTTAACCCGGCTTCTTGCATAATTGCAGCAATAACTGCACCAGACAATGGATCGTTTCTGATAATTAAAGAGTCCAAATCAGCTTCAGGTGCTAATGACATCTTCGATGCAATTGTCGAAAAAATCAATCTTCTTTCTCTTCTATCTTTCAATGAAGGAAACTCAATCTTTCTATCTAATCTACCTGGTCTCAACAATGCAGGATCTAAAGTATCTGCTCTGTTAGTAGCCATTATAACTTTGACAGTGGATGTCTGATCAAACCCATCCATTTGATTCAATAACTCCAACAAAATTCTTTGAACTTCACGATCAGCACCAGTTTGAGCATCAAATCTCTTGGTAGCAATTGCATCTATTTCATCAATAAAAATGATTGCTGGTGAATTCTCTCTTGCCAATCTGAAAACATCTCTCACCATTCTTGGACCCTCTCCTAAGTATTTTTGTACAAATTCTGACCCATTAATTCTGATGAAAGAAGCCGTGGTTGAATTTGCCACAGCTTTGACTAACATGGTTTTCCCAGTACCTGGTGGACCATACAACAACACCCCTCTAGGTGGATCAATACCAATTTGTGAATACAAATCACCTTGAGTCAATGGCAACTCGACGGCTTCCTTGATTTCTTGCTTTTGCATATCTAGACCACCAACATCGGCATAAGTGACATCTGGCTTTTGGTCTTCTCCAACAATTGATATAGAAGAGTCAGCTTCTGGTGGCAATATGTCAACCAATGCATTTGAGTGACGATGTAATGCAACCGAAGAGGATGCCTTTAACAACTCACGATCTAATGTAGATAAAATCCTAACGACATAGTTTGAACCAGTGGTGGATGAAACTATACCAGTGTTTTCATCTATTGGTTCCAAGAATTGTCCAATGACTAATGGCACAGACTTTATTCTCTTGACTTCTTCTTGTGCCCTCACCAATTCACGCTTTAAATGACGTTGTTCATCCTTAATGTACTCTTCTTGTAGTAATAGTAAATCTAACTCCTTCTCCAATTTTTTCAATTTAAGATACACATCAGTTTCATTGGAGTTTGTAGCTGAAACGTTATTCAATTTTGATAACACACTGTTTACGTTGTCTAACAGAACTGGGTCTTCCATCTCCTAAAATTTCTTTGTGGTGAATAATAAGGTTTAGTATTGCTGACTAGAAATTCAAGTGGCGACAGAGTTTTCAATCAAAATCTCACTTTTTTTTTTGCCTTCTTTTTCCCATGTTGTTTGTCGTGTTTCCATTATACATTGTCGTGCGAGAACAAAATTTTGATTCTCCTCTAGCTACTGTTCCATTAAACTTTACTGATTCTGTTTCATTCTCGGTTGGTTATCTTTTACTGAAAAGGTTTAGATTACAAGTAAGAGTCTATGAAATCTGATCTTTATTTAAATAAGGAAACAATTAAACTTCCCATGCTAAATGCAACTATTGCTACAGTCATTGTAAATAACTCAAATTCGAATTTATCAAACTCCAAATTCGTTATTTCAGGCGACATCAATGCTTCATAATTCCTCACAAGAGCAGCCTTTAAACCGTGCCAAGTATTGGTGACAAACTTAAAGTCAAATGATGTTTTGATTGGGACTTGTCCATCAGTAGGCTCTAGTTTTTCAATGATTGGATCTAAAATCTGCTCGTTCTCTTGTGAAATACCCACCAACACTTGCTTCACCTTATCTTCAAAAGCTGAAACCAACTTACTTCTTTTCCATGGTTCCACAATGAACGTCGCGACAACAAAAAGAAGTACATTTAGACCCATCAAAACCCAAGTTCCCCATGTAGAGGATCTCCTAATTTTGTCAGACCAAATTTGTTCTTCGTGGTACCTTGTGAGAATCAGTTGTGTCAATTTCAATTGCACCCCATCAACTTTACTTTCAGCTTCGTCCAATTTTTTCTCTGCTTCTTGTTCATGTATTTCATTTTCATGGTCATTTCTGTACAATTCTGTGAATCTTTCTAAATCGTTCAGTGACCAATTGTGTTTCCTGGTCAATAACTCGTTGACCTCTCTTTGTGAATGTGATCTTCGTTGGATGGCTTCACCATATGCAATCTTACATTGTTTAACCTTCTCTTTAGCTTTTTTCAAATCGTCTTCTTGGGTCTCTATTGATTTTTTCAATTTTTCAATTGCAGAATACCCAGTAACGTCATTCAATGCCCTTGTAGCAGTTAAGATTGTATCATGTGCAGAATCTAAATATTTCGTTAAGTTTTTGGCCAATTTGCTTTGGTTTTTAGCTTTTTGAGAAGGTAGCCCAGCGATTTCTTTCTGTATGGTTTCATTGATCTCCTTTGCCAAATTGGGAATATCACTTTCATCAACAGAATCTTTGCTCGTTGCAATAATTTTGTTTTCTGCCTTCAATTTCAACTCCTCTTCTTCTTTTGTTTCGACAACGGTCTCACGAGTACCAGTATCTTCTCCTCGAAGTTTACCTGACTCTGTTTTTGAAAAATTAGATTCCAATTTTTCATTGACTTTGGCAAGCTTATCGTCGGTGTGTTGGTTTGCTTCGTTGTCATTGTCAGTCTTGTTACTTTCAGATTCCTCTTTTGCACGCTTTTCTTCACGTCTTCTATCCACTTCACGTTCTTGTTCTAACCTCTTTCTTTCTTGCTCCATTTTCTTCTTCTTGTCCTGATCTTCACGTTGCTTTTTCAAAATCGCTTCAGTTCCAAAATTGGATCCCTCAATGATTTCTCTCAATTTAGGATCATTAATCTTGGTATAATCAGGAAAATCCAGCTTCTTGGACTGGTATCTGATTGCCTTAAAGCAAATTACAGATAATCTTGGTCTTATAAAAACACAATTCCTTATTAAACAAGTCGAGAGCATAAAGCGAGTTTCCGTGGTTGTTGTATCTGTCAGAGGCCGCAAATATGGGGCAAATAATTTGTGTTGATATTTTTTTTTTTTTTGCTTAATGCGACAAATAAATTCATAACGCCTTTTTTTTTTCTCTCACCCAATAAGGGACCGATAGGCCAAAAAATACCATTTGGCGGCTCGGCGTTGACTCCGAATAAAAATTACAATCAGTTATGCTAGGCATATATTAATGTTACAATAAAGAGAGAGATATACAGCACATCTAATCTAAAGTAAATCTAGAAATTAGTATCAATTAAAGCTTTAGGCAACTTCCAGCTGTCAGTTTCAGCATAATCCAACACAATGATGCCAACACCCTTATGGAAAGTTTCTTGGATGTTACCTTTAATCATAGCTTCAGCAATAGGTTGTGGCCAGCATTGTTTGTCAAAGAAATTAGAGGCTGAAGTGAAATTAAGAAACACTTTGTCATCACCATTAGAAGTATAATCTTGAGCTCTCTTGGCCAAATCTTTAACGTAATCGATTTTCTTTGGCAAGTCGTCAGCGGTATTCACTTCACAAAAATCTTGAACCACAAATTGACCACGGTCATCGTTGGTGGTATTGTAAGTCCACGAAGAGGCAGAGAATCCAAACTGTTTCTTCAATTGTTCATCTTGAACACCAAATCTTCTGAACAAAATGGCTTTACCTCTAGCATCACCAAGTTTAGGAATGTCGGTGTTCAAATACCATCTGTCCTTATTCGGGTTGACGTATCTATCCCAAATTAATTTACCAAATTCATCTTGAGAATTGTCCCAATCATCGGACCCTTCTTGCTTGATAGACACAATGACAGTCTCCGAAGAATTGTGTGCTAAAAATTTATAAACTTCTTCTAACGAGTCGTTTAATTTCAAAGGGAAAGGGATTTTGACAGGGAATTTGCCGTGAATAACCTGCAAGTCCTTTACATCATTACCAACAAACAACTTTCCAACTCTAATATCAAGAAATCTGACCCCATGTTCCAATTGTTCGGTGACACTTGCTCCCTGACATTGAACAGATGGCAATGCAGTGTGACAAGCGGCAGAGTTATGAGTTCCTGGGATGGACAATTTAGAGATTCTGGTATTGTTGTCAATATCCTTTAACCAAGTTTTGTAGTCGACCATATTTAACAAATAATTGAAATAGAAACCAATCGATGATAAAAAAAGGAAAGAATGAAGAAAGAGAAGATAAAAAAAAGATTTTGAAGAATTAAACGAAAGTATATATAGAAATGAAATTCAACATGCGAGTAATGGAGCTTCATTCTGATTATGTTGAAGGGGCTCTTTGAGGCGAAGCGGGCGGAGGAAAAAAGGAAAAAAAAAAAAATAATAGAAGGAACGGAGAAAAACAAATTGACTTTGTGTTCGTTTTTTTCTTCTTCTTCTAAATGTTCTCTGCAAGTAAGATTATTTTATGAAACAATTTCAACTGGAATATACCTGCATAGTACGATTATGGAATACCTAACTAACTTGAAACGGCTTGTCAATATGTATGCAACATAACCCCAGACCATCATTCTCTGGATACTAAAAGGCAATCAGCAGGATACTCATCAAATCTAGTAATTCACCTTCAATGTGAAATTCCCTTCGCCAGCTGTCTCCTGGTTACCCACAAACACATATAAATACAACATCACCTAAACTTGTAATCGTCAGGATCGGGAATATAATTCATCTTGATTGATGCCTGAACGAATGCCTCAGTAACAAAATGTGGAATTCTCGAAGACCCACCATTTTCATCAATAACCATTTCGCGAGAAATTTGGTTTGACATCTTATCAATTTCACGAAGCATTAGTGGTCTGGAATGGTTATCAGGGATTACTATGTAGCAACATTCGATAAAATGTTTCGACAAGTCTCCACTGAATCTCTCAATTCTTTCCTTTAAAAATCGAGCACTCAAGTTATTCCCACACACGTAAAATGACAAACCTTTGAACAAGTAGATCCAAGGTTTAAGATCACCCCAATCAAATCCATTACGAAGGTCTTCAAGTTCACTTTCAGAAAGTTTGGGAACAACAATGTTCAAGGGATGGTGTATGATGTACGAGTCTCCATATTGATCAACCATATGGTTAAAATTATCCCAATTTTTACTGGCAAATATAAAATATGGTTCTAGTTGAAGAACACATCCTCTTTTAATGCATTCATATATCCAGATTGGTTTCACCAAATCAATTCCTTTACTTAGATATTGACTGGATACAGGAAGTTCTCGTTCAGAAATCACCATTATTTGGTAGTTTGTTGCAAGATCAACAGAATTGACAATTTTTCCACCATACTGTTTAACCATTGCTTTCATTTCTTCGATGGTTGTAACTTCGCCGTCAGCCTCTCTTTTATCACTCATAATCAAAAACTCTATCCCACTAAACAAATCAGATTCAACTTTGACTTTTTTCAATTTCAGCTCATTATCTAATGAGTACACAGGTTCACGTTTCTTCCCCAATGCAGTTTGTGCTTTATTTAAATCATTGATATAATTTGCCTTGATATGCGTGTATTCCTGTAATGTCACACATTCATCAATAGATTTGTCTTCTCTTATTTTTCGACAATGATTGTTATGTAAAGTTGACCCCACAGCATACAGGGTGCCTGCTCGAATGTCAATTGAACGAGCTCTGATTTCCAAAACTAACGAATCACTCGGATGAATCCAAAAAGTGGGAATTTTAGTTCCAAATTTGATCAACAGTTCGGGAGGCATTGACACATCTGTTTTAATCCACTTTCCATGAGTGAGTCTTTCGATCTTATCAAACTCCTCAATTTCTATACCATTGGCACAGGTGCAAAAACTATAATAAACGCCATCAGTTACACTTTTCAATCCGCACATATAGGAGTTTTTTATGGCTGGAGATTTGCCAATCACCACAAGATCTAAATTTTCACCAAATTTTTCTAAATACTCTGGTTTGACTTTTATCCAATCTGGGTTTCTGAACCCATCAATTTCATACTTCAGCTGTACATTCTTCAATACTAAACCCTCACATCGACTACTGACAACTTCTCTGATTGCTCTTTCGATATCTTCCAGAGAAGAACCTAGCCGTGTATCTAAAACTTCAAATCTGTTTGGTATTGGTCTAAGAATTCGGTTCAAGATGTTTTTGCGGAAGAATAACGGATAATTAGTTAAATCTTTCCCGTTTAAAAACAAAATGTCAAACACAAGGAAAAATGGATATGCTGTCTGTTGTTCATACTGATCGATGGTTGTAAACTGTCGGACACTTTCTTGAATTGCCAGTGATTTTAAAGTTCCAAATGGAAGGATGACATTACGCTCATAATCATAGGCCACCATTTCGCCGTCTAAAATCACAGATTGTACATTTCCGGCAAAAGCATGGGCCAAAAATTTAGTGAGGGCACCAAACTGGAAACTTTCTCCGTATAAATAAGAGTAATCCTTCAAGCGTCGTGAAAAAAACTTGAAGCTATCACCATCCTTATGAAGAAGCACACGATCACCATCCATTTTCTCTTCGATGTAAAATTTATTTTCCAATCCTAACTCTTGGAATTTTTTCTCATATGGAGGATCCATTTCATGCTTTCTTTGTAACTTTTTCACAAGGGTTTTATAACTGGTTGTTAATCTTTCTGACAACTGTGGTTTAAACTTGAAACAAGGATGTATAGCTAACTGCAGAGGCTCTAGTCTCAAATCGGGATTTGTTGAAAATTGTAATGTCTTTTGTAAGTCATTGCATATGCTAAACACTCTATATCCATCCGGGTGCCAAGTGTTGAAAAAAAATCTCTCCATGCTAGTTAAGATCGATTTATTAAGTAGTATATGAATAAGCCATCTTACTTCTGGTATACTTAGATTATCAAATAGTGGTTTAAGAATATCTATCTGACCCTGAGACACCTTTTCCAATGCCAATTGATCTAAAGAAGAGTTAATTTGCGGTACAGTATATTCCTCGAGTTTATCCACAATTGGCCTCCTTTTGGAAATAATCCTTGATGCTTGCAATGGCAAATCACGTATCTTTTTCTCATCAATGGAAAACCTTCGTGACCTTTGATACAGTTTGTTCCAATCGTGTAATGTGATATAGTCTTCCGATTCCTTGGGGATTTTGTACATTTTAATCAAAAGACGAGCCAATGCAACTTCTTTGATAAAATATATTCTTCCCGACTTTTCCGGGAATATTAGTTTTGCTGAAGGGTATATATCATTGCCAATGTGTGTTCGAAATGTATTTATAAAAGTTTTGATAATGAATGCTTTCTTCTCAGTGACAGTTCGAAAATCACCAAGACTCTCTTTTCTAACCCCGTCAAGCTTGTCAAACAATTCTTTAGTCAATAAAGTGAACGATGGAGTAATATCATTTGGAGAAGGTGGTCGGATGTCGTTTAAGAAATATGTCATGTAGACTCTGCTGTTGTGGTCACATGAATAAGCGGAAAGTGATCTACAGAAGGGTCAAAATGATGAGAATGCGTTTATTTTTTTTGTCTTTCGCACACACTCTCTTGGTGTGATGTAAGCGAGAGCAAAACTAAGCAAGTTTGAATATGTGCGAATCAGTCGTTGCTGTTATCAACAATCATGTTGTCGTACCAAAAGTGGTAATGACTTGGTTGGTTTACAGTTCTAGACTATATTATTTCAGTCGCAAAAAACTTTGTAATTTGAAACGAATATTTTGCATCTAATAATGTTAGCCAAAATCATTGATCCATATAGTTTTAGGAAATGTAGTTATGTACTAATCTATACTAAGATTATGACGTCACAATCCATCTCGTTCAGTTTACCAGATTCTTTTAGAATCAAAGATGCAGTCCACGCCATAATGGTATGTAAATTATAGGAGTGTTCATACATATAACAACCCGATTTCAACAAGGCTGTGCTAGTTGAAATTGAAAACTAAAGAAAACGCAAACTAAAAACAAACGACTAGAAATAGTAAACAGCAAGGGTAATGTGCTATTACCGTTTATCCTATTTTCCAACTAAAGTTTTGAGCAATTAAAGTTTAGAAAATAAACTAACAAAATCTCCCTACAATGATGTAATGAGTTTATTCTTATTTTCTTGCATGTATATCAATGTTTGAGTCTGTTGATGTAGAGGCTTAACAAAGTAATTGGAAACAAAAAAGGAGTAGGGATGTAAGAACGGGAAATCATTGACACCAAGGAGGAAGTTTACATTCTCAACATATTGAGAAAAGGCTTTTGTAACTTTTGAAAATATTGCTGGTCCCAAAAAGCTTGATTCTGAAAAATTGTGGCAGTGTGATGCTTCTCATCTTGCAAATAATATTCGTAGATGCATTGATAGAAATTGCAGACTCTGTGAAGAAACTGTGTTTGAAAGATGTAGGAAAGTTAGCGGGGACGAAAGCAAGAATAAAACAAGCAAGCAACTACTAATCATATCGCCCATACTAAGCAAATAACTTGGCAGTGATAAACGCAAGCTACCTTAGTGGTAATGTCTTAAGAGAAGAGTAGAAGATGGTCCCTGATTTTGCTAAGCTTAACAATTATAACGAATCGGTATGTGTAGTTTATCGTTCCCGTGGGTAGTTAGTTATCTAGAAATTGGCCATTGTTTAAAAATCCGTTTAGAAAATAAAATAAAACCTGCAGCGCGCTCGTACCAGAGAAAAATTAGTAACAGGTACCAACTGTCCGTTGTCAAGTGACTAAAACCCACCACAAGCAAAAAATTTAGTCGACATCACTTAAGCTTCTGTTGAAATTCGGAAGTTTTTGCTGCTATCTTTTTTTTTTTTGGTTGTTATCGTCAAAACATCACACCATTTGAATTATATCTGCTTCAAATTAAAGTTATTTTTATTTTATTATAGGACCTACATTGATTACGAGTAAGTAGATTCTCATAATTTTGAAATTTCAATCAATGAAATGCGAGACAGAATTCATGTCTTCGTTTCCATAATTATATATCCCAAACCAAGAATTTCATTTCATTTATCGATGAGCTTTTATTTTTTTTTTTCTTCTCTGAAATTTCTTTGCTCTCCGGTTTGCGGCGCAATCAATGCCGCAGATATCAAACGAGGATTATCGCAACTTAGATTCAAAATCCAAGGCCAAATTTGATTAAAAATTTGTAAAACTGTGGTTACTCTTCTATAAATAGTTGAATCATTTTCCTACTTTTAAATTCATATTGCCGTCTCTCTTGTCTTTTTAGTTTTTCTATATTTTTATTCTGTATAAGATTATATCTTCACTGTTCAACTTTGGTATATCAATAATTGTTATCATTACCATTTTTATCTGACAGAGATTAAAAACTAATTTCATCTTCGAAATACACTGTACGATTACGATTACAAATTAAGTACATCCAAGAGATTATTTTTCAATTTAATTCAACATTTTCTTGGGTCCCCATTATATTTTTATACGCCAAGGATAATTTAACTTTTTTGCGGTGAAACTTTTGCCGGACATCCCACATCGCCTACTTTTTATTTATTCTGCTTCCACTGCTCACACACTCACACACCCACAGTTACCTTCACCCAAGCCGAAAAAGACAAGAAGAAGAAGAAGGAAAACAAAAAATAAAAAAAAAGAACCGGAAAGAGAGAACCCAGAACCCAGAATTAGAAAAGAACCGATTTCTTAATTAAAGATATATATCCCTGGAAATTTAATTATTTTTTCTTTAGTGACAGAAAAATTAAAAAAATTATTACATATATAAAGTTGAGATAATAACCTTATATTTTATTTACTGGCTGGGGCCTTTTTTTTTTTTTTTTTTTTTCTTTTTTTTTTCTTTTTTTTTATACTGGTTTGCTGGTCCCTTTTATTTTATTTTATTTTATCTTATTTCTTTCAGGTTTTAAATCTTCAATCATATCTATCTTTATCAATAATAATTCAAAATGTTAGGAAATACTCCTCCAGCGCTGCCAATATATCGCAGAGTTAGATCTCCCTTGGCTCAACCTCCAGCTACACTAAATGAAAATGCTCCTGCATTTACAACCCCGTCTCCTCCACCACTCCCTACTAAAGATTTTACAATCCCATCTCCAGTAGGATTTTTGGCTAATAGTGATAAGAGTAATGACAGCAGTATCGACGATAGCAAACCAGGCATTACCCTCCCAAAAATTAACACCACAGTTTCATCTAACCAAGCATCAGAGTCATCTTCATATAATGAAACTGGTTTGCACAGACGAACCTTATCGGATCGAATAAAGACAACACCTTCTTCATTTGTTCGACAAAGTCGAATTTTCTCCAACGAAGACGCTGATTCAATTTATTCATCACATTCAGTCACTGGGAGATCATTATTGCTTCAAAACAAGATTCAAACGGAATCATTATCTCCAGAATTCCATCCTATCGTAACTTTAATCAATGCTCAGAAGTTAAGAACTTACTGCATTGGTTCGTTGCAGATCCCCGGTGTCATTGGTTCAGAAAGAGTTTGGTTGGAAGTTGAGGCAAAATTATCGGGAAATGAGTTGGCTATTTGGAGACCGCTGACCGATGAATACACTTTAGAGGAAGGGAATGAGTTCAAACCAAAATATATCAATTTAATTGATGCACATATCGAGGTTGTTTCTGGTTTACAAATAAAGATCTACCAAGATTATCGCGAGGATGCATCGGTGGCAGTACAGTTCCACGACAAAAAATCGTTTGACCAATGGATGAGTGCAATCATTCTTTCCAAATTTGAGTATGTGAAGTTAAACGAAGCATTTACTGCTGTTCTTTTATCTTCCAAGGGATCCAAATTACTGGATATTCATGTCTTGTTGGGCAATAAAAAGAGATTCCCACAATACGAATGGTGCCATATTAGATTACCCGAAGTATCCACTAAATGGATTAAGGTGTACATGGCGGTGTTGCCAGGGGATAAAGGTCATGTTGGTAGAATAGAGTTTTATCCATCGGATAAAAAATTGCAGAAAAAGAATCTCATTGCCTATATTTCCGATTTGGCTGGGGTTTTCAACGTTTATCCAGAACAATCGAGCATGATTGACTTCAACTCAATCATGCGAGCTGCAGGAGAAATCTACGTGAACAAAAATTATGAATACTTGTTCCCTCACAATAGTGATGAACAGCTTGATCCAAGAAAGCTCATTGCCAAAAATCACGGCGTTTCTCGTTCTGATTCCAATAGCTCACTTTCATCACTTTCTAACCAAGCTCCCAATACTCCAAAAAACCGTTCTCGGTCAAGTTCTTTACATTCGACAAGCTCATTTTTCAATCAGTCGACTTCATCATCGCCCAAACAAACAAATGGACATACAAGAAACCGTTCCTTGTCTAACTTAGGTAAGTCGCCAGCTAACCCAAGTCAAACTCCACTGAGCCACAAGAGGACAAACTCTAGTTTTTTCAAAAAGCACACAGAAAGTTTTGTTTTAACCAATTCTGTGTACATTATGCCCAGTCTGCACCCTGGTGTCACAGCAGTTGAAACCATGATTCGTAACTTTATCCCTATTGTTGACGCATTCAAGTTGTATGGCCGTCCTAAGCGATTAATCAGTGACAAATCAGATACAGCCTCAATGTTGTTTGGATTACCTTCATTGCCACACTATCAATATTTGTCCAACAAGGATGCAGAGAGAGCTTTTGCTCAAAATTTCAAGATTGGCTCAAATTGGTTTGAATTGCCAGAAATCATTGCTCACGAAATAAAACAATTACAATCATCGAACACCAAAGGTTATCGTGGTCATGGTGATATAGCTAAATTGTACGAGAATTTGGATTTGGATTACGGTGAAATTACATCTCCAGTTTTCAAGTTTGGCAAGTTTGAAGATGATTTACCGAGCTTGAGCGATTCAATTGAGTTTGGCGGAAAAATTGAAACACCACCACCCGGGATTTCAAGCCCAATAAGTTTTGCTGAAGATGGATCTCCTTACGAGCCACTACCAAAGATTGTTGTATAAGGTGTTTTTGAGGACTTTATGATGTTTATCAGTAGGTTTTTAGGAGGAATCGGAGGATACTGTTGCTTGAACAATTCTTGTTTATATATACATATATATATGGTGTCTTGTAGTCATAGCACGTTACATTATGATTATAGATATGGTTATAATATATACAATTTTTCATGTATCCATTTTTATTGTTGGTGTGGGTCTATTTCAATTTCAGAGTCCACTATCAATAATCGCAAGACATGTTGTTCTGTCTTCAATTTGCTTGCTTGCTTGCTTGACGCGACGATAGCAATATTCCAGCCAATGAATTGGTATAACCCCGGTTCGGTCAAACTTATCTAATCGATCTTTGTACATGTTTCAATAATGATGTATTTCCGATCAGGAAATACCCTTTGTTGTAAAAGGATAGAATTGTTTATTTCTTGGGAGCAATAACAACAAGAACCAACCCTAAAAGGAATGGAATTGCAAAATGAAAAAGAGAAACATTACACAAAACATTAAAATGACGACTAGATTAGTTTCATGTACAAAACACGTCCTTGAACCAAAAGACACGACACGTATATATTTGCTGGCTATTGAATTTTTGACAATAGCGCGTCGTGGTTTTTTTTTCATTCATTGCTCTGCTAAGAAGAGACTACTATGTATAATATTATATTTGGTTATGTAGAGTATAACTCATGGTTCTTTTCAATTGATAACAACCACATCCAATTGGAATTAGACCCATCGTGTCAAAAAGAAAAAGCAAAAATGAGTTCAACTATGTAATTAGGGTTTTCTTTTTTGAAATTCAAAGTATAAACTGAAATGAGTTTTCAGACGTGATTAGTAATTTTACTCATTGACAGACTGCCTTTTTAGGACAAGTTCAAAATATCCAAGATCGGGATTTATAAAAAAAAAGACGCGTAGTGGGAAAATGAATAGAAGTAAAAATTACAATACGTGTCGTGTACTGGAAGAAGGAATTGGTCACAATGGCATTGGCAATTCAGTTTTTTTTTCTTTTAGTCAAATTGGCCTCACCTCATCACTATTTCTCCTTCCCCTTCTCCCTTTCTGAAAAAGTCACCTTAGCACAAAATGAGTTACAAAATGCCATTCTTAATTGTAGATATTATTATTACATCTGCTTGAAATAATACACAAAGCCTGAAAAGCTGCCGACGTTCGAAAAAAAAAACCCAAATTTATGCTACTACTGCTTCATTGATTAAAGCTTTGATTAGAAGGTAAGTTTTTTTTTTTTCACACACACTATTAAGCAAAAAAAGAAAATCACGAAACGAAACGAAAGTACTTCAAAAAGAATATAAATATCACTGAACATTTCCTCTTCCAAATTATTTCAAGGAATTCTTCCTTTTTTTTTCTCTCTTCTTTTCTTCTTTATTATTCTTTATCTTTATCATCTGTCTTTAAAGATTAACACAACTTAATAACATCCATCTCATAATGTCCGTACAAGAAACTCCAACTAAAGGTTTAACTGGTAAAATTTCCGACTTAGACATGTCAAACATGAAAGGTAAATCCTTGACTGATAAATTAGCTGCTGATGCCAAATTAAAAGATGAAGCTCAAACCATTCACGAAGTCAAACAAGCCGTTGCATCCACTGACAAAGCAACTGAAGAAAAGGATGACAGTCTCAAAAAACATCAAGACTTTTTGGCTAAACACAAAGTCCACAGACACAAATTGAAGCAATTAGAAGCTGAAGAACCATTATTGGTTGAAAACAAACGTCGTTATGTGATGTTCCCAATCAGATACCATGAAATTTGGAACTTTTACAAAAAAGCTGAAGCTTCCTTCTGGACTGCTGAAGAAATTGATTTGAGTAAAGATTTGGATGACTGGAACAACAAATTAAATGAAAATGAAAGATATTTTATTTCTAGAGTATTGGCATTTTTTGCCGCTTCCGATGGTATTGTTGGTGAAAATTTAATTGAAAATTTCTCAACTGAAGTTCAACTTCCTGAAGCCAAATCATTCTATGGTTTCCAAATCATGATGGAAAACATTCATTCAGAAACCTATTCTTTATTGATTGAAACATATATCAAAGATCCCCAAGAGGCTGATTACTTGTTCAATGCCATTGCTAATATTCCATGCATTCAAAAGAAAGCTGATTGGGCTATCAAATGGATTCAAGATGATGAAGCCTTATATGGTGAAAGATTAGTAGCTTTTGCTGCTGTTGAAGGTATCTTCTTCAGTGGTTCATTTGCTTCTATTTTCTGGTTGAAAAAGAGAGGTTTGATGCCAGGTTTGACTTTCTCAAATGAATTGATTTGTAGAGATGAAGGTTTACACACCGACTTTGCCTGTTTGTTATTTGCTCATTTGCAGAATAGACCATCTCCAGAGATCGTCGAAAGAATTATTACTGAAGCTGTTGATGTTGAAAAAGAATACTTTACTGATGCTCTTCCAGTGTCATTGTTGGGTATGAACTGTAACTTGATGTGTCAATACATTGAATTCGTCGCTGATAGATTGTTGTTGGCTTTAGGTAACAAGAAAGTATACAATGTTACTAATCCATTCGATTTCATGGAAAACATTTCCTTGGCCGGTAAGACCAATTTCTTTGAAAAAAGAGTTTCAGACTATCAAAAAGCTGGTGTTATGGCCAAGACCGAAAACAAAGAAGCCGATGCTTTTACCTTTGATGAAGATTTCTAAAGCAACAGCATGCTTTCTTTTGATCGTGTTGGGCGTTATTCCTTTTTACTTGATGATGTTAATTTGATTTCAGTTCGTTTTCCCATGTTTGTTGAATTGTGTCTACTGATTTTACAAACTTTGGTATTTGTTATTCTTTTTAATTTATTATAAAGCATCTACTTTGTTTTTAATAATATTTTTTGATATAAACTGTATAGTTTCTAATATTTGTATTTTAGGTTTTCTTTTTTTGTTTAATGAAAGTAATTATTGTATTGAAATTCCATGTTTCTTGTGCGAGATGACAGGGCCAAAAAAAAATTTGATAGTTTTTGAAAAAAAAAAATATGAAGACAATCAAATCGATAAACCGCAAACACAATACTACCAAACTAGCCGTCCGCTGAATATTTCATACATTATGGCCAAAGGAAAGAATAAAACTAACGACGAAAGATCTTCCAAATCCCGTACATCAAATGGCCACAAGTCAAAACAGCATCATATACGTAAAGGAAGACAAGAGATTTCGGCGTCATCAACCACGTCTAAACCGTCAACTTCCTTTCCTGCTAAATTAGCAATGTGGGATTTTGATCATTGTGACCCCAAAAGATGTAGTGGTAAGAAATTAGAACGATTAGGGTTGATCAAGAATCTTAGAGTTGGACAAAAGTTCCAGGGAATAGTCGTCAGTCCTAATGGTAAATCTATCGTATGCCCTAATGATAAAGAGATTGTCGAAACCAATGGGGCTGCAGTTGTCGAATGTTCATGGGCAAGACTAGATGAAATCCCATTCAATAAGATAGGTGGAAAAAACGAAAGATTATTACCTTATTTAGTGGCAGCAAATCCTGTTAACTATGGTCGTCCGTGGAGACTAAACTGTGTCGAGGCTTTAGCTGCATGTTTTGCAATAGTGGGACATACAGATTGGGCGGAATTATTGTTACTGAATTTCTCTTGGGGTTTGACGTTCCTAAAAATCAATGAAGAGTTGATAGAGTTGTATCAGCAGTGTACCGACTCGGAGAGTATTACCAAGGCACAGGAGCAGTGGTTAGAAAAAATAGAACAGGAGGCCAAAGAAAGAAAGAACCAAGCACATAACGAAGATGTGTGGATGATGGGGAATGTCAACAGACAAGAAGATAATACTGAGCATGACAGTGATAGTAACGAGGAAGACGCAGTTGATAGTGAAAGTGATATAGAATACGACAATTTGGGTAATATAATACAAAAAAAGAAATATGATTCACTTGGCAACGAGATGATAGAAAGCAAAGTCAAGTACGACTCGTTGGGGAATATCATTTCAGGCGAAGAAGGATCTAGCGAGGAAGACAACGACGAAGTCAGTACCAATGAGGAAGACAACAATACTGTCTACGACAATTTAGGAAATGTTGTCACAAACGAGAGCATCACCAAACACATGAATTCTTTGAGTATATAATATAAATAGAAGTTATAGAATTGGTGGTACGTAACATTGGATTCTTTCAAAGTGAGTTTGCGAGACCAATTGTCGTATAGTAGCAACAAATCTTCCCAATGATTGGTATTTGAGCTACTTTGCAC